>VOFG01003978.1_pt1:0-240000 | contig 1739939 bp, 1398 predicted proteins | sample 5384171 | NCBI WGS metagenome assembly VOFG01 (sample SAMN12384726, study PRJNA508395) | human gut metagenome | isolation source: healthy gut F | host: Homo sapiens
GCCGTTTCTGCGGAGCGTCGGCAACACCTTATATCTTGGATATATCGGGGAATATGAGATATGGCGGTACGCTTCATTGTCATTGCGGATAGCAAAAGGAGAAGCGAATGAGAACGTGTCGATGTAGCATCCCAATGTGCGTGGAATGGCAACAACAGCCTTACGCCCTTGTTCATTCCACCAATACTGCCCGATTTCAAGGGCATAGGACTTGGCATTAACCCCTTTCTCCATACCCACGACAAGCAAGAACATTCGTAGCACTTGGTATTCTCCGCTTGTGGTAAGGGTTGTGAAATACTGCTTTTGTCTTACCTTGCGCTGATAGGTGAGGCAGACTTTCAAACTTGCTCCACATTCAGGACACGTACAATGCTCGGTCTGCTCCGTCATTACCCAACTATGACCGCAATCCATACAAGTGGTACGACCTTTCGGCAAGCGGTGTGCATAATGCTCCACGCAATTACGGAATGCCCAATTAATCTGTATCGGGGTTATCGGGCGTAGTTTCTTGCTTTGGGCAAGAACTGCTTTTTCAAATTTGTTTCTCGGTTTCATAAGCCAAAATCAAATAATGAGGGTTGAACTTGGGTTTCTGTTTTCGCCTTTGTCGGCTTGGTGCGGTTCTGCAACTTGCGGAGTTCCTCGTCTTGGTATCTGCGGACTGCCTGCTGACGTGCTTCTGCTTTTTCCTCTGCCGTGAGTTCCACAATGTGGTTCACCGCCACTTGGCATTGGATAGGCTTGCCCACCTCAATCTCGTTCTCGTCATAGTAGTGTACGGCTTGTCCGTATATCTCTCCGTCCGTGAAGCCGTTACAACCGCTTTTCTGCACATAGTTCAGAATGTAGGTTACGCAATCGTCAATGTTCTTGGCTGGATTGCGGTAGTTCTTCGCAAAGAGCGTGTCTTCCTCCGCACGTTGTTCCAAATACATCTGTATCGTTCTCTTGAAATGGTCTGTTCCTTTCATATCGCTGTCGTTTTTATGAGTTGTCAAATAGTATGTTTCAAAATCTCCCTCCAATAAATCGGCTCAACCTCGCTCAATAGGAAGTCTATAAAGTCCTTCCGTGCGTCCTTGTTCAGTTCGTGGTAGAGTCCACGGAAGACGGACATATTGCCGTTGAGGTATGTTTCCACCATGTACTCGAAGATGTTGCCCACCTCGTAGTATCTGCATTGTTGCTCCACTGTCTTGCTTCTTCTCTTTGCCATGTCGGTAGGGATTAAAGGGTGAATAACCAAAGAATGAAGTCAAAGAACAGGATAACGGAAAGAATAGCCACGATTACCCCTATTGCCACTCGGAACACTCCGTTTATTATCTCTCTGACGATGTACCAAAGGATGCCGGACACCCAAAAGGCGGTGCGCATAGATTTGAGCTTTTGTTTTGAGTTTCAAGTGGTTGTGGCAGTCGTTGGCTTTTTTGTGGCATTCGTGAGGAAATGCGAAAATGGCGGATTTGAGAAGTAGAAACGCTTTCAAGTCATTACCTCAAAGAAACGCTCTAATAAGCATTTTTAACGGCTTCGGTTTTTACTTCTCAATTCTGCACAGGTTGTGAATTTGCCATGCAACTCTCATGATTTAATTTTGCACAGAACAAAAAGCAAGGAATTATGAGAAGTACATTCAAGACAGTCTTCTATGTAAACGGAAGCAAGGAGAGAAACGGAATTGTCCCTATCATGGGACGTGTGACAATCAACGGAACTATCGCACAGTTCAGTTGCAAGCTGAGCGTGACCAAGGCGATATGGGATGCCAAGGGCAACAGAGCCAAAGGCAGAAGCAAGGAAGCCAATGAGGTGAACTTTGCGCTTGATAACATCAAGGCTCAAATCGCTAAGCATTACCAACGGCTTTCCGACCGTGAGGCGTTCGTTACCGCTGAAATGGTGAGAAACGCATATCAAGGCATAGGTACGGAGTATGAGACATTACTCAGAGCTTTTGACAAGGAGAACGCAGCCTTTGCCCAACGCGTGGGAAAAGACCGAGCTGTCCGAACCTACCGCAAGTATCTGACGGTAAGAAAGTACGTTGCCGAGTTCATCAAATTTCAGTACAAGCGCAGCGATATGTCCATGAATGAGCTTACCGAGGAGTTCATCCGTGATTTTTGTCTGTATTTGAAGAATGTCATTGGACTCACGCAATCTACCATTTGGATATACTCCATACCATTGAAGCATATCGTCACGGCAGCACACTACAACGGCAAGATACAGAGAAATCCGTTTGCCATGTACCACGTTGACCCAGACCACAAGGAGCGTGAGTTCTTGACAGAGGAAGAATTGGACATATTTGCAGGAATAGAGTTGGAAAATCCCAACTTTGCTTTTTGCGAGAGATTTGTTTATGTTTGGTTGTTGGACAGGTATCTCTTTCGTTGACATCAAGAATCTTACAGAGGACAATGTTGCCATTATAAGTGGGTCTCCATGGATAGTTTCTCAGCGTCAAAAGACAGGCGTACCATTCAAAATTAAACTGATAGATGCAGCCATACAGATAATTGAACGTTACAAGCCATTGAGAAAAGATATGCACTTGTTTAATATTGGCTCACTTGACATGGTAAACAAGCGTATAAAGAAAGTTGCAAAAATGTGTGGCATCAAGAAGCGAATTTCATACTGGGACATACGGACATCGCCACAACACAAATTTACGCAAAGGTGACAAGTACTAAATTGGAGCATGACATATCAGCTTTTGAAAGTCGAATCAAGGGGCATATGCCGACAATGGGGGGAATGGCATGAAAAGGACTGTAATCACCGTGGACGGAAATGGAATGTTATCCATTCCGTCCAACTTGCAAGACTTGTGGATGAGTGAGGGTGAATTGGTTGATATGCTTCATGTCACCGCCATGAAACTCCATGCTGTGATAAGGTCAATATACAAGGATGGTTTATTGACGGTGTCGGAAGTCCAACAGAAACAGGAAACTTCCAATGGCATTTGGCAAACGTTGTATGGCTTTCCGATGATTGTTGCCCTTTGCTTCCGTATAAACTCATACGGGGCAGCTCGGTTTCGTGCCACCATCTTCAAGAATTGTACGGGGCAAAAAGAGAAAAGTAGTGTCATTATCCTACAACTCAATAGAAGAACAACCGCCTTTAGTTGAATGTCCTCTTGCTTGTTTGTTGGCTTGGCGCTGTCGTACTGTCGTGAATAAGTACTGAAGCATAAGCATGACATTCTTACTTGTAGGGGGATGAGTTCTGTTCATAAAAATGACGGACAAAACACCCCTTATTTTTGTTGAATTGTTGAATATGATGAAAGAAGTATTGAACATCAGGCATTTACGGCTCAACATATTCTCAACAAATCTCTCAACAAAAGAAAGATAATGTTGAAAAGAGAAAACCATGAACACCATTCCTTTCTTTCTTTTTTGCCCAGTAATTTGTTGTGTAGAGCTATTTGTTGAGAGTTTGTTGAGGGTATAAGTGGTTGGTTTTCATAAAGATAACACCTATCTTCAACAATTCAACGTTTTACATGCCCTCACTTGGTACGCTGTAAAATGTGCTTGTGGATTAATTGGCAACCGCTCTATTCTCCGAAATGGTTGCAGCAACGTTCCTTGGAGGCTTTGCGCCTCCAGCCACTTGGGCGAACCTCCGCAGTGTTTTAGCATGGCATTAGATTTATGCAGACTATACCGAGGACACACAGCACACTCGGCATAGTTCACAAAGGAAATCAACAACACACAACTGAAACACTTGGCAAGTTTCACACTGAAAATATCACCTTTTCCTTTGCAAACTCCATGTACAAAGTAGCTTGTGTCTGTGACCTTGTTCTTTCAATGTGGCAGCTTTGATGTTTGGCGCAAATTGAGAGAATTAAGGTCTGCAACCTTGGGCATGGAAAGCCGAAAGGCAAATATCTCGTCTTTTGTTCTTAGAGGAGGGAGCGAGGTTATGTTTTGGGAACCCCAAAACGCCTCGCTCCACCATGAGGGTGGAGAATTTTTGCTCCCGATGGTCGCAGAAAATGAGTATACCAACTGCAATTACTGCCATCATATGCTAAACTTTGTTATATATCTATATAATTGTGTTAATAATATTCTTTTTCTTTGGCAGTTAAAGAAAAGCATCCTATCTTTATAAGCAAAACAATTAATTTAAATTGAAACAAAATTAAATAGTCATGCGTATGAAAAAGTTGATTTTTATGTTTCTTGCTATTCTTCTTTGTGGAATAGTTCAAGCTCAGACTTCTGAGATTATTTTAAACAACGGAAAAGTTGTGAAAGGAAAAATTCAAAGTTTGTCTTTTAATGTAGTATTTTCATTGTTCCATAAATCAGCGACAAAAGATAGCGCAAATCCTCCTTTAACAAATGTTTTGACTGATAGCATTTCTCAAATTGTCTCAGCTTGTCCTGGCGAAATTGGTGTGGCGGTTATTGTTAATAACAGAGATACGGTTAAGGTCAATAATAAGAGTGTTTATCCTATGATGAGTGTGTTTAAGGTTCATCAGGCATTAGCTCTTTGTAATGACTTTGACAATAAAGGAATTTCACTTGATACCTTAGTAAATATAAATAGGGATAAACTTGACCCAAAGACTTGGAGTCCTATGCTGAAAGATTATTCAGGGCCAGTCATATCATTGACAGTGAGAGATTTGCTGCGTTATACTCTTACTCAGAGTGACAACAATGCAAGCAACCTTATGTTTAAGGATATGGTTAATGTCGCTCAAACAGATAGTTTTATAGCCACACTCATTCCTCGTTCAAGTTTTCAGATAGCTTATACGGAAGAGGAAATGTCGGCTGACCATAACAAGGCTTACTCTAACTATACATCTCCTCTTGGTGCTGCAATGTTGATGAATCGTTTGTTTACTGAAGGTCTTATCGATGATGAGAAACAAAGTTTCATTAAGAATACGTTAAAAGAATGCAAAACAGGTGTAGATAGGATAGCAGCTCCACTTCTTGATAAAGAAGGGGTTGTTATAGCGCATAAGACAGGTTCAGGTGATGTTAATGAAAATGGTGTTCTTGCAGCTCACAATGATGTTGCCTATATATGTCTGCCTAATAATATCAGTTATACCTTAGCGGTATTTGTTAAGGATTTCAAGGGAAATGAATCACAAGCGTCACAATATGTTGCGCATATATCAGCTGTAGTATATTCTTTATTAATGCAAACTTCAGTAAAATCTTAAACTGCACTTGCTTTGATAATTAATGATAAACAATCTAAAAGCACTCTAATCGTTATCGGAGTGCTTTTAGATTACTAATCAAATTGCTTCTATTATAATTTGAATCCTCTACTTTTTCTTTCTTCCTGTTGCGGCACTCTTGCTCCATATCTAAGCCTGTGCCATTGCTCCCTGAACCAGTCGGCAATCGGCTTCCTGTTTATTGTCAGGTTCAGCCTGCTTTCATCGTCAGGGTCATTTTCCACCCTTAAAATATCATCCTTTATATCAAAGTTCCGCCTGTGTTGCTCGGAATAGATTTTACCGCTACATTTCAGGGCTTCTTTTTTGACTATAAGACTTTCAGTCATTTTTTAGAGAATCCCAGCATGGCACAAAACTTTTCCATGCGCAGCATTTCCCTGAACATCGGAAACCACCTGAAAGCCTTGTCTATGATTCTGGCGAGCCGTGACAGTTCTTTTTCTTTCATGTCAAGTTCCTGCCTGTGCATTTCTCTGAGATTGTGGATTTGCGTATCATGCTGTTTCTGCATCTGCTGTACTTGGCTCTGCAATTTTTCAATATTGGTGTTCCGTTTTGAAACCTCGTCTTGCAGTTTTTCGTTGGCACGTTCCAGTTCTTTCAGTTTTCCACTCCCGAAAAGAGAAGCAACTCCACTAGTTATGGCTGTCGCTGCCGTGGTGGCTGTCTTCTTTAACTTGTCAGTGCGTATTTCTGATTTCACCTGTTTCAGTTCCTGCTCGGCAAGATTTATCTGTTCTTCTTTGTGCCGTTTGGCTGCATCCATGCGTTGCAGTTCAGCTTTCTGCTTCTCAATGATAAAGTCGTTCCGTTCCAGATGCTCCTTACCAGTGACAGCCTTTGACTGCCCGCGTTCCATCAGCAGGATGTCGGATGCAAGGGTCTGCATCTGCATCATGTCATCGTCATTGAGCTTTCGGCTCTTTCCTGTTTCGTGGTTCATCCAGTCGAAAACGATATGGGCATGATAGTTCGGCTTGAACCATCTGTCCCCGACTTTGAAGCTTTCCCTGTCTTCCGCTTCCGGCTGACCGTTCAGCCAATGCCCTTCATCCTTGTGCAGGAAGATTTGCAGCGGTGTGATTCCCCAGCGTCTTTGACACTCCTCACCGAATTTACGCACGTCTGCCAGTGTGGTGTCCGACCTGACAAGCAGCACTCCTTCACGTATGGGGAGCATCCCGCAATCTTGACTATTTTACCGTTCTTGCCTTTGCGTTCACGCTCCTTTTCCTGCATGGCACGTCCGGTCTTTTCCTTTACCATCTGTCTGATATTGTCATAATGCATCCGCAAATCCGGACTGCCGAAGTCGGGATTTATCCACTGTTCGTTATCGGTGGATAGTTCAGGAACGACATAGATTCTGGACTCTCCGATGTGGCGCATGTATTCGGCAGTCCTCCTGTTGTGAGCCTCGCTCGATGCGATGTTGCAGGGCTTGATATGTATGCTTGATTTTGTTGCCATAGATACTTGTTTTTGGTTTGTACTTTATTGTTTGCTTTTCCGCTGTCCGTAAACGCATGGGGTTCTTAGGGGTGCAACCCATAAGCGGAGATTGCAAAGAGAGGGTCACTCTTTGCTCTGGGTTCTCAGGGGAGAAACGCCCTGAGTGGGTCATTAGGGTAAAACCCTAATCCCCTCGGGAGAGCCCACAACTACGTAAGCGGAGCGTGTAGTTATAGTGGGCTATATCAATGGCAAGCCATTGTCTGCAAACTCCAGCCTACGGCTTCCGCTCTCCTCCGTCAGGGAGGTTTTTCATCATCGTTGCCGATTGGAGATGCACCGACCAGCACAAGGTCTAAATCGTCTATCAGTCAGGACGGGATTCTTCTCTATCATCCGCTGGAGGATTCTCTCAGCCTCGACCAAGTGGTTGGCTGTACTCATCACCTTGCCCTCCCGTATCTGAAAGATAATCCAATCGGCTATGTCGATATGGGCTTCTTTTTGTTTCGGGGTGGCATTCCTTTCGATGATGTCCGAAACCACCACCTTACAAAAGTACATGCTCTCGGCTCGCTGTTTCCACTCGGCATAAGCATCGGCATCGGGAAAGAGAAGCACGGTTCGCCCTGACAGTACACGGAGTTTCTCTTCTCTCATCTGACTCTTACCACCCGTAGCCAGCCATACATAATCGGGGAAGATAGCAGAACCGATAACGGCACTCTTCTCGGATTCCACCAAGACCACCACCTTGTCGGGATGCGTTTTCAACAAGTGTTCCCCGAAAAGGCATTGGGATAGTTGCCAATCCTCTGCCAACACACGCTGCTTTTTCAATATGCTGTGTATCCAGTTCACTGCCGATGTCTGTCCTCCCTTGATACGGTGTCCGTCTTCGGGATTGTACTGCATCACCTTTCCCGTGCGTACCTTGCCCGTCCTGTCTATCTGCCAAAAGATAACAGAGCCGTCACGGGTAGCCCCCAAACGGTATTCCTCCAACAACCGCTTCAACACCTCTTTCGCCTTGTCGCCATAGTAGGAAGTAAGGAGTGTGAAGAGGAAACGGAAGAAATTGCTACGCTCGCTTTGCGACTTCTCCACATAGTGAGGGGGAATATAGCCGATGGCTGTCGGCTTACTTTGCTGCTTCACTTTCTTCTGCTCTGCTCTTTGCCTGTCAAAAGAGAAATCATTGGTAGTTCTGTGTTCAGGATGCTCTTGAAAATACTCTTTCGGAGTGTAGTGATACCCACAACCGCTTTCGTGGTTACATCTGCCGACCGATGGATGCAACGGCACATTATTTTCGTCCACGTAATAGACGAAAGAATGCCTGTCTCCGCATTTGGGGCAGGTATGCCGTGTTGCCGTTCCTTTATACTTCTGTAATGAATAATTGCCCATAGCTTAGTCCGTTTTTGATGGTTGATTGTCGGCTGTCCCATCCTGTCCCATTGTCCCACACTCTAAGGGTTGGGACAGTGGGACACTTGGGACACCTGCGTTTTTACTCTCTTTGCTGCGCTGGATGATACGGTTTACGGTGGACTTGCCACAATTCACCTGTGAGGCTATCTCCCTGACGGACTTGCCCGATTGGGAGAGTTGCAGAATTTGGCAATCCCTTTGGCTTGATTCATTGTCGCCCAATTTTTTCAAGTGTTCCTTTTCCGTGGAATAGCCCCTGAACACGAACTGCAAGAAAGCATCCACCTTGTCAATCTCGTAAACGATTACATTATCCGCATCATGAGAGAACGTGCCATAGCGCACTTTAAGCTGCTTCACATAGCGAAGCCCTCCGTCTTGGGCACTTTTTCCAATGGTGAACACGCTGTCAAAGAAATTGTAGAGCCGTTTGCTTCCGGCAAGGTCGTTGGATGTGATGGGACAATCCAAAGAGCGTTTGGGCGTATGTGCTAGGACAAGGATAGAGAGCGCATATCTCTTTTTGAGATTGTTCAGCTGAATCATCAGCCGTCCTGCGGCATCGCCTTTCTCCATGGCGCAACACAGGTAGGTAAGATTGTCAATGATGAAAATCTTGCAGTCGGTCTGCACAGCCATCTGTTCAATGCCGCCTATGATAGCTTCCTCAAAGTTGGCATCCAAAAGCTGGTTGCAGTCAATAGACACCCGATAGAGTTTGTCGGGAAAGGTGTAGAGCTCTCCATGCTCGTTGGTATAGCGGAGCTGGAACTGCTTTTCGGACAGTTCAAAGTCCAGATACAGCACATTGTCGGTTCGGGCGATGCGGTCGGCTATCTGCACGGCAAGGATGGACTTGCCCACGTTGGAATCGGCAAACAAGCAGGAGAGTTCCCCCTCGTACCAAAAGCTGTCCCACAGCGCACGGGGCGTAGGCAATAACGATGCTTCAAGAATGGTTTGGTTTGCCGTCTTGATATTCATCATGCCTACACTGTCGGGCATACCGTTATGCGCTTGGGATGCTTTTGTGAGGTCGCCACGTATCAGGTTGATATAGTTCTTATCCTCTTCCATATCATTCACCAGTTACGTGGGTTGGGCTTGCGACGGTGGGAAGAGGATAAGGACTTGTTCAGTTCCTCGTCTGACAACGGTATGGGATTCTTTCGGGCGGTTTCCAGCCACTTGTCCAGTTCGTCACGGTAAAGGCAATAGCGTTTGCCGGGCTTGGTGGCAGGGATTGTCCCTTCTGACAGTTTCATGTAGAGCGTACCCTTAGGGATACCTAAATACTCTGCTGCCTCGTCCACAGACATGGGCACGTGGGTGTCCACCGTTTTGGCATTGTTCACACTGCGCTGCTCGGCGAGCAGGCTTTTCAGGCTCATCACTTCGTCTCGAAGCTGAGCGACAACCTCGGGGAGGTCGTTGAAGGTAAGAATTGATTTTTCCATTCGCGTACTCGTCTCTTTTGTAAGACTTGGCGCAAAGGACTGAAATGATATATCCGTGAATATCTCCACGACACGTCATTGCAAAATAATTCCCGAATAATTAAGCCCAGCCATAAATGACGGGTAAAATTACTCGGGAAACGATGTAAAACAGGCGGTTATGAGTTACCGGATGGTTGTCGTTGGTGTCGTGATTATCCTAATTCCGCACATAATCCTCGGGATAGTGGAAATCAAGTTTGCCGTTTTCGGGTTCATCAATGGGAATTTCCGTCTTTAACGGCTCTACCTTGAAATTCTTGATGGTTGATAAGTCTGTATCAGCAAACGATTTCGGGAAAAGGGCTTTGATGAACTTGGCACGGTTATCCCCATTGTAGTATCTCTTGTACAGGAAACGCTCAGAGATATTCCATACGAAGTGACGGAGTGGAATGTTGTTGATGTCTTTGGTAAACGGTCTTTGTATGGGCTTCGGGGTATAAGTGTTAAGATTCATCCATTTGTCCACCTCAGTACAGATGTGGTTCACGGTTTCTTGGTCGGCAATGCGAGGCAGGTAATAATGGCAATACTCCATGACCATGCGGATGCGCTCTTCCTTTTCCCGTTGCTCTCTGCTTGCGTAATTGGCACGGTTCTTTTCGTGAAGATCCGGGGCGATAGTAAGCTCTATCGGTTGTGTTTGGATAAGTGTCTCTTCTTTTGTCGGGGATGATTCGGGTACAGGCTCAGGGACTGATGTAGGTCCAGGCACAGATGTGGCTTCTTCAAGTGTATTTTGTGACAGTTCTTCCTGCACCTCTATGGCTTCGGCAATCGTTTCTTTCTTGCCGAACTTGATTTTGTAGATTTCGTATGTATCAAAGATAAGTGTCTGAAAGGAGAGATAGAGCAACCATCCCAACAGGTTACAGCATACGAATACTATCCACCTGACAAAGTTGTCTTGGTTGAAGCTGTCCGCTATTACCAGCGTGGCAATGGAAGATATTAGGACGATGGCGAAGCCGACAAAGCCCAAGATGATGTATTTGTCCTTGATTGATGATTCCATATTTCGTTGAGAGATTGAATGTTCCTGTATTATTTTGTGCAAAGTTAATGCTATTTTTCCCAATTACTGCCCGTTATTTGCGGTTAGAACGGTCTTTTTCAATGTATTTCACGAAATGTCATCATATCATACTCTGTTTCATACTCTGAGGGGCTTATAAATGGTGGCATCAAGCCAAAAACATAGAGGGGCGATTATAGCCTTGTAGCCATAACCGCCCCTCTGAATACCTGTCAATGTGAGACATTTATGCCTCCTTGCGCTTCAAGGTTATCTTGTCCACCACCTGACACATCTGCTGCGCTGCTATCTTGGAATAGATTTGTGTGGTGGTAATGTTCTTATGTCCGAGATAGGCTTGGATGACAGCCATGTCCGTTCCCATTTCCACGTGCAGGCTTCCGAAGCTGTGGCGGGTACAGTGAAGGTGATTTTCTTGGTTATCCCTGCTGCCGTGAGCCACCGTTGGAGTGGTCCTTGCAGCATCTTGTCCTTGAAATCCTCAAAGATAAGTCCCTCGCCCCGTTCTCCCAGCAGTCCATAGGCTTCATCACTGATGGGGTTATGCACTATTTCTTTGGTTTTCTGCATACGGGTGGTAACGAACATCCTGCCGTTGGTGTATGGTTGTATCTGCTGCCACGTGAGCTGTCTGATGTCGCTCTTTCTCAGTCCCGTAAGACAGGCGAAAAGAAAAGCTTTTTTCAAGACCTCCTCCTCACAGGGTGTTTCGGCAAGCCGTATCAGTTCCTCTTGGCTCAAATGCTCCCTGATGGTGGGAATGCACTCGATGCGGTCTAAGAAGCCGTTTGGGTTCTCCTTTATCTTCCTGTCACGGTAAGGCGGTGTGCAGCACGGCACGGAAAGTTGACCAATAGCCTGCTGCGGAGTTGATGTGCAGCTTTTGGTTGGTGTGGATGGATTGGGGTGCATCAAGCAGGTATTCCATGAACTTGCGGCACAAATCCACATCCACCTCCTCAAAGGTGCATTTGCCGTTCACGAACCGCTGGAAATGCTTGTATACGTGCTGCCACTTGATATTCTTGCGGTCAGCCAGTCCTTTGAAATAGGCAAGGAAATCGCCCTTCATCTTGGTCTTGTCAAAAAAGCCGTTGTTTTCATTGAAAATGGCTTCGTAGCGCTGGTTGCGCAGGATGACCGCTTTCTTCATCATGCGTGCGTTGAAGTCCCGTTCCTGCTGGTTTGCAGGTTTGGCGAAGATGTAAATTCCTAAGGCTTCACGTGTAATCACTCTCATGGTGACATTGTCACGGTAGCCGGGATAGTAGTCAAGGCATAGTGAATACTGTGTCCCGTTCTTAATCTTGCGCTTACGCAAGGTAACTGTTTTGCATTTACTCATAATAATTATGTTTTAATTGGTTGTATACATTTTGGAGTTGTATCCATGTTTCCGATGGCAAGGAACAACGTGAAATATCCGTGAATACCTCCACGATACATCATTTTGAAATAATTTTCGATAATCCCGATTTTTCACGGTTATTTGTTCCTTTCAGCCATGACACGCTCCACATCTGAGCGCAAAAGCAGGTTTTTCACACCCACCTTTATCTTTTCGATGTGCTTCACCTTGACGATATGGCAGATGTTGGCTGACGAAAGACCATAGATTTGCTGCACCTGCTCAACGGTATAGTAGCGTTCATCGTTCACAAGGTCAGTTCTGCGGAGTTCGTTCAAATGTGATTTGGAGTAATAGGTACGCCCGTACTCTCTTTTAGTGGGTATCTTATGGCGATAGGTGTAGGCACGGAGTGCGGTCGGCTTCATGCCGAACAGTTCCTCCACCTCCTCGGTCAGTAGCCAGTCGGTAATTTCGCTAATATCAACTGCCACACCGAAAAACTCGTCAATATGCTTCTTGCTGTAATAGTTCTTTCCTGCGATACGGCAGATGGGATATGGTTACGCTTGGCGGAAGTGTAAAGCCATGACTGCTTTACCTTAAAAAGGGACATCACCTCCTCGCCCGAATAGAAGTCCAACACTTCTTCGCTTTCCTTTTCCCTTTTTTCTCTTTTGGCAGGTAAGGAAGATGAAGATGATTTCCTTGGTGTGGAGGTGTTGCCGGGCAGGATGCGGTGATAGGGATTGCCCTCCAACATCTGCTCGATGTCGGCTCTGCGGATGAATGCCATGCGGTTGCTGATGCGTGAGGCTTTCAGCTTGCCGATGGCTACAAGTTTGTAAATGTACTGTCGGGAACAGCCCATGAGGATGGCTGCTTTGGAAAAGGTGAGATACTCCTGATGCTGTATCTCCATCAAGGGTTGGGCGACTTTGAAGAGGTTGTTCTTCTGCATCACTCTGGCTCGTTTGGCTTCTGCCTGACAAGCCTCACTGCAATATCTTTGCATACCGCTTCGGGTTACAAAGGACTTGCCGCAAAAACTGCATTTTCTGGTTGCTTTCATACCGTTTTATCGTTTAATGGTTCATTTCTTCAATCCTATATCTCTGAAATGGTAAACGGATGTGAACGGAAGTCAACCATTGTCGCTTTTCTACACAGTGTGACTGTTTCCGCATATCGGGGCGGTTATTGTCGCTTGTCGTAAACGGTTGTAAACCCTTGTCAACTGTCTGCACGGTGTGACAAAAAACAAGCCCCGCAAATTCTCCACGTCAGAAATACGTCTCAAAAATATGTGGAAATTTGGGAAGCGACAAACGGCAACCGAAAAGTGTTAAATTTTAGAATATGCTGGTAATTAAAGATTTACACTCGGATATTTCTGATTAGTTTTGGTTGTTCTATGGTTATAAATGATTCCTCTGTATGCCCAGATGGGATTGGGAATGTCTTATAAGAAAGCCCCCAAGCTCTACAAAAATCCCGTATTTCTCCATCCTGTTTATAAGGGGAAAAACATTTCAGCGTATGTTCACTACATAAGTACAAATACTCATGTGAAATCGGGCAGTATTTACAGATTGGGCATTATGTTTTATTACAAATCCAAGGACGAGGACTTTGCGAGAAGCTATTATTTGATGGATAATAGTATTGCAGGAATTGGTCAAAAGACTGTGCTAAAAATGTATTTTAAAGGTTATCCTCAGATAAAGGAAATACTCAAAGGTCTAAGTATGAAAGAGATTCGTAAAGACCCTACTATATTAGTCAGAAAACTTGATGAAGTTTTGGAATAACTTCCTTGATTATGATTTATGACAAAGTTTTTGTAATTAAATTTTTGTAGTGTTAAAAATATCTATCGAAACATTAAATAAACGTACATATGAAAAAGTTACTTTTTATCATCTTTTTAATGGTGTTCTCGTTTGCGACAATAGCAAACGCAAAGAAACCTAAAGAGAAAGTTTCATGGCCTAAGGCTGTGCTGACACTCAAAGACGGCACTGTGCTCAACGGCTATTTGCAGAACGACATCCACTTCATGAAAAAAAACATCTATTTCAGTGAAACACAAAATGGTAAGGATGTAAAATACAAAATCGTAGACATTAAATCCCTTGAGGTGGATAATGCTCTCCAGGATGGCAAGAAACGCATTTTCATCCTTATAGATGACGACCCTAAATTTCCATTTTTGGCAATTGAAGTTTTCAAGGGAAAACATGTCACTGGCTATATGGAACCATTTGCTTTTGACAATTCCACCCACAGCAGGTCGTTTACTGGTATATGGACAAATATTACCGTTTATTTAGACTGTAGGGCATATCACTATATGGTTGATAGCGGCAAGCATGTTTACTATTGGAACTTATTTGAAAGTAAAAAAAATAATTCCAAAAGAGAAAAATACTCTCAAAAGAAACTGTTGAAAAAGATAAAGGATAAATTCAAGGACTATCCTGCCGTCGCTGAAGAAGTGGAAAAGAGAGGACTCACTGCTGAGCAAATCCACGAGGACCCTACCATTCTTCTTGAAATCCTTGACAAGAGTCTGCAATAATCTTTTGTCTTTTCCCCCATACAAATGCTTCCGTACTTTCGCAGTATGGAAGCATTTTTCAATTTATTCCTCCCCACAGGTTGGCGGTTCATTCTCTGTAGGTCTCAGATGTTCTTGTTACTACTCAGCCCCTAAAAATGAATTTCAAGTACTCATTTGACATAATAGCCTATTTTGTAGCATAAATATAGCCAAAATCATCAATATTTTGCGGATTTGACACATCCAAGGGGTGTTGAGTAGTTACGTATATGGCAGCAACTGAAAATAAAATCTAAAAAATGGATATGATTTTCATCAATCCACATAAATGTTGTACCTTTGTCACCGAAAAGAGTTGTTTGACAAGTAATGCAAACTTATGTATAATACAGAAGTTAAAACTATTACCAAGTCATTACCTCTATTGAGGTGAAACACTTGTAAATCGCTCATTTTTAGCTATTCGGCATATTTTAGCAGAATTTTCGAGAAAAATACTACCCGAAGGGCTGGAGATTTTTCCAGAAAACAGGAGGCTTGACCTTGCTTTCCCGTACAATCCCGGAGTTACCTTTGCACCCAGCACGAAAATGACTGCCTGATGCGGCTCACTGAAAGGCGCGAAAATGGAGGTAAACGGAAGTGGAGGCAGATTAGACAGGAAAACTTCAAAAGAGAAATCCGTGAAAAAGACATCCCCAACAGAAAAGAACATAGCCGGTAGCGTGAAACCGGGCAAACCATCGGCCAGGAAGTATGTTTTTATCTGTTTGGCCAAACGTGTTTGGTCGGATGGATAAAATCATTCTTCCCGGTTTGTCTGCCGTGAGTGACGGCTTGTTCCATTTATGGAATGTGCGGTCATACACGGCTTTCCGCTTCCGGCGCAAAAGGACAACGAAAAAGAAAAATCGTCAAAACCCCGTAAAAGCACCTCTTTGGCATAAGCACAAAAGAAAGGGGCCTTGTCTCATCAGTCTAAACTATTGTTTAGGCGTGAGGCAAAGCCCTTTTCTCCGCTTATGCGGCAGTCGGCACACGTTCGTTCAAAATCTTTTTGGGCGATGGTGTGCTGACGGATAAAATCGCTTTTACGGAAAAACTTGTGTGAGAAGAAAAAAACGGGAGATTCATTTCTAAATCTCCCGTTTTATTGTTACTTTTGCATACGAAGAGTTCTTTGAAGGTTACGCAACGCACAGAAGAATAATGCAGTAGATAACTAACTAATTCGTAACCTATTACTATTATGAGCGATTACCCAATGCTCATTTCCAATAAATTACACTCTTTTCGTAACTTCATGCTGCAAAGGTACGAAAAACCAAGGAAAGGCCCAAAGGATGAAACGACTTGTTTCATCCTTTTGAGGCTTTTAGCCTGTTTCATCGCGTTTCATCATGTTTCATCGTGTTTCATCGTGGCTCATCCGTGAAGGATAAAAATCATATTGGAAAGCATAAAACGCCGTGCTTACCCTTTGTAAAAAGCTGATTATATAAGGTTTACGCCCTATGTACAAAGTTTTAAATAGTTTAACATTTTGTGAAACAAAATGAAACATCAACAATTTGGCAAGTATGAATCTTTTGCGTAAGTTTGCAAGCGAAATTAACAACAAATTGATACTTTAAAAAATATGAGAACAAAAACCTCCAAAGTCGTAATTATGCTTTTTATAGCATTGCTACAATGCTCTGTCGCATTCTCTGCTACAGATGCAACAACCCCCGTGCCCTTGTATTACTATAAGTACAACCCTCCCGTTGTAGATGGCACAAGTCGTCCTCGCAAGAATCCCCCACATCAGCTAACATTAAGCGTTTTGTTTGATCATGATAATGGGCAGTTGATATTTGAAGACCCACAAGGGTGTTCATGTAGTTATTCGGTAGTATGTGCTGATGGCAGCATTGTGACCGAAGGATTTTTGGATTTTGAGATTCAGAAGGTTGCTTATGCATACCTGATTGGATTGAATCCTGGATCTTATACTTTAATCGTCAATTACGGAGACTACGAGTATCATGGCGTAATAGAGCTTTGAGCATAAATGCGATGTCTCTTAGATGAGTTATCTATAATGCATGACATTTCAACACTTTTTTATTAATATTTATCTTATGAGAAAAACAATTTTATCATCAATGCTGGTGATTGGCGCAATGAACGCCTCTGCCCAGCTGACCGTTTATCACAACGGCAACGTGAACATTGGAAGTGAGCAACCGACTTCAAACGTGTCTCTCTCTGTTGGCAATGTCGCATACAGCGACACCACTTATCATGTATCCCTTGGCTTGCACAATCCCGCATCGGGTTGTTACAATATCGGTGGCGAGGGAGTGGCTTACAGCCCCACGACGAGGAACACAGGACGAGGAACACAGGACGAGCCTTTGGTTTGCGCGGAGTAGCAGGCAACTGCACCAGCGGCTACAACTTTGGCGTGCTTGGAGCCTTGCAAGGCAGTCAGGCTGGAGCTGCTGTCTTTGGAACGACCAGCGGCAAGACGCTGGGCCTGAGGGTTGATGGGCGCTATGCAGGCTATTTCGATGGCAATGTGAAGGTTACTGGTTCGCTTCAAGGCAATGTGGTCAACAGCGCCGACGTATATGCGAAGAACACGCAGACTTTGCGCCCAATCAACAGCGCATTGGACGGCATCGCCTCTGCAAACCCCTTCATGTATAGGGTAAATATACAAGCCCCAGGGCCTGGTATAGGATCCGTGCCAGACTCTGCGCTGACAGGAACCGTTGCACCGATCTCAGACCCCGTTTTTCCTTTTGGCAAATCATGCTACGCCCTTGACGTGAACGCCGTTAAGCAGAGTTTCCCGGCTCTTATCATTGAAGACGCACAAGGAAATGAGTACGTCAACTATACCCAACTGGTCCCCATCCTCGTTCAGGCCATCAAGGAGTTGAAGACAGAGCTGGACGACCTTAAAGAAGCCGTTGCCTCGTCGGGTACGCGAAAGGTGAACGCTGCAACCAACATTGCAACTAACACGCTCGACGAGGGTTGGGGTAGCATTTCTCAGAACACCCCCAATCCGTTCACTGGCCAATCGACCGTCCGTGTCTCCGTCCCCGACGACGCCTCGGATGCCTATGTTGACATTCTGACGCTCAATGGCGCAAGTGTCAAGCGCATTCCTGTGAGCAACGGACTTAGCGAGGTGTCGCTTTCCAGCTTTGACTTCGCCCCTGGCACTTATCTCTATACGCTTGTCGTTAACGGAAAGGTCACCGAAACTCGTCGGATGATTGTAAACCGTTAGCTTATTATTGGATTTTAAAAACACAAAAAGATGAAGAAATCCATACTTTTTCTGAGTTTTCTTCTGTTTGCTGCCCTTTTTGCAAGGGGAAGCGATACGAAGGAGGTGAGACTCACGTTTAATGGCTCCGATTTTTCTTTCGCACAAGAGAACGGGGCATACAGTATCAGTGCGGAGAAGTTTCCCGTTATCTACGATACGGACACTCTGGCCCCTGCGCTTCCTTATTATGTCGTCAATGTCTTGATTGCCCCAACGCAGGAGTTTCAAGGGTTGACGGTTCGTGGCGGGGAGAGCTTGCTTCGGAATGATATCCGCGTGACCCCCAACAAGCTGCCCGTCCCGACGAATGCCCTGGATGCTTATACTCCCAGCCGCGTCTTTGACTATGCGCTGAGTAACTATCCGTCGGAGGAGGTTCGCTATGTGTCCACCAATGTGCTTGGCAACTACAAGTACGTCTCGCTATTGGTTTGTCCTTTGCGCTACGACGCACAAAATCATTCGCTTTACCTAAAGCAGAATCTGCAAATAACTCTCTCGTTGGGAACGGTAAGCAAGGCTGCGCCAATCGCTGCTTACCCTGAAAGCGAGTCGTTTCATGCGAAAAAGCGCAGGGAGATAGAGCTGTTGGTGTATAATTCGGATGATATCGACGCACTTTACCCTACAGCTGCCCGACAATATTCTGTTGCGAATAGTTTCCCTGTCAAGTATTTGGTTATCACTAACGAGGAGCTGAAGCCCGCCTTTCAGCGTCTGGCGAATTGGAAAACCACCAAGGGCGTTAAAAGTAAGGTGCTGACTGTAGAGGAGATAAGCCAAAAGTACAGCGACCCCATCATGCCCATGCGTATCAAGCGCGCCATCATGGAATACAAGGGTCAGGTGGAATATGTCCTGTTGGGTGGCGACGTGGAGGTTGTGCCCAGTTTGATGTGCCCGTTAGGGCCGCTGAAAGACTCTCCCACGGTGGATGTACCCGCCGATCTGTATTATTCAAGTTTTACTCATTTAAATTGGGATAATAATCAGAATGGTCTCTACGGCGAGGATAGCGACTGGGTGTCGTACACTGCCGATATAGCCGTTTCCCGTTTGTCTGTTTGCAAGATGAAAGAAGCGACGAGCATAGTCAATAAACTGATAAAGTACGAAATGTCGCCAGGTCCAAGTGAGATATCCGACACCCTTCTCATGTGTGGAAATTTCCTTTATCATGTTGATACGATACCATTGTCCCCTGGGGATACGCTATATGTAAGTGACTCGCAAAAATACAACGAGGAATTGTATCAAGATCATATTGCTCCTTATTGGAATGGGAGCAGAATGCGTTTTTTTGATACTTTCACGGATTTTGAGGAAGGAGATCGCTACCACGTCTCACCTCTACACATGCAAGAACAGTTGTCGCGTGGTTATTTCCTTGTAAACGAGTTTTCACATGGCTGGATAGACGCTTGGGGAGGCCTTGAAGGACGTGACACACCAGATGGTAAATATACATACGAGAATGACCTGGCCGAGACTTTGATAAATCCAAATTATACGACGATAGTGTCTGGGGCTTGCTGTGTGAATTGGTTTGACAGAGAGCCAGTTTTATGATGAAAACGTGGTAGAAGGATTTCTGCGTGAGGAGAACGGCAAGGTGTTGGGCAAAGAGGGTTCCCACTACGTCTACGATACCTCCGACTGGAGTGAACATCTCGTTTATGATTTCTCCCTTGGCAAAGGAGACACGACCGTGTTTCACGATGACTTCCGCCTCAATGTGAATACGGTCGATACAATCTTGGTGGACGGTGAGCCCTATCGCCGTTTGGGAATCGGTTGTTACAGCTATTCTGGGGGTGGCACGGATTACTCAAAAGGTAACACGGCAATATTGGGTCGAGGGCATAGGGAGCGACGTCGGCCCCGATCCTGGCCCGGATTTTTATGGGTCACTTCGTCCTATATGACGTTTGATTCTTGCAAAGTAGACGGCAAGCTGCTTTTCACAAGCAATGATTTCTTGCGTGCTCCACATTGCGATCGCCAATGGATTTGTGCCGACTATAGGAAAACGAATAACATTGAGACCCACGAATTGTATTTTCTGAGACATGGCAGGAGAAGCTATGCTTGTGCTGGCGAGACGACGCTGAACGGAAAGACGTATCAGAAGGTTTATTCCAACAAATACCTTTTCGCCATGCGCCGTGAGGACGGTCGCGTGCTGGCCGATGCCGACAGCTACCGTGCTGCTTTGCCCAAGCGAGCAACGTTTACCCGACGAACGAGGAGGGCGAATACATCCTCTACGACTACGATGCGCATGTGGGCGACGCCTACCTTGGCACGCAGTACACCGTGGTACAAGAGGGCGACACGACGCTCTCCGACGGGCAGAGCCGCCGCATGTTGGTGCTGTCGTCGGGCCACCGCTTGATAGAAGGCGTGGGCTGCGTCAATATGCAAGGCACGCCGTTCGACTACCTGTGCCACGACAATGCGCCGAATACGTTCTTCGACTTCTCGCTCCTTGAGAACTACTACGACGCCGAAGGCCACCGCGTCTATGTCAACACGCGCGAGAAAGCCTATGAGGCCATTGTCGCTGGTTGGGGGACACTTCTCTGAAGGAAGTCTCCATTCCCAACTCCTGCCTGAACTTTGGCACCGATTACGTCGGCGAGAATTTTGCCATGAACCGGTATCTTGAGAAGATTCACTTGCCGGAGGGAATGACGGAGATCCCTTATGGGTTTGTCTGCAATGACATCATGCTGCGCGAGATCAATATTCCGCACACGGTAAAGCATATCGGGAAGAGAGCCTTGGCACAGTGCACGTCATTGAAGCGCCTGGAGTTTCCTTTGGGAATGCAGTCTCTTGGAGAGGGCGCCTTGGGCTATCTTGACTCTTTGGAGTGCATTGTCTTCCCCGCCTCGATGAAATCTTTGGGCACTAAGAGTTGCGTCCACTGGAGGGACATCAAGGAGATCTATTGCGCCGCCATGGAGCCCCCCGTGTGCGATCCTACGGACGGCGGTGTCTTTTCTGGCTTTGATTTCCCCGATGGCTTAAACACCCCCGTTGTCTATGTGCCCAAGGGCAGCAGCATCAACAAGTACAAGGACACTTCTCGCAATTGCATGGGCTGGGAGAAATTCTGGAACTATGTCGAGATTGACCCGAGCGAGTTCCCCACGACGGCTATCGAGTCCCCTGCTATTGTGGAGACACAAAGCAAGGACAACAGCGTCTATGACCTGATGGGCAGGAAGGTGGAGCGTCCGCAAAAGGGTAATATCTATATCCAAAACGGCAAGAAGTTTGTGGCAAAGTAGCAACCAACCACTTCTTGATTAATCAAAAAAAAGGAGGCCACCGAGACCAAAAGGCCAATACTCTTTTGCTCCGTTTGGGCTGGGTGACCTCCTCCCTTTTCAGTAAAAGCAGGCGATAAGTCGTGGAAATCTGCCTAATAACAGTACATTTCCACGACTTTTCGATACATTTCATCTCGACAAATACGAGACCAATTGTCTCATGCTATGCTCGATATGCTCGATAGAGGGTATCTCTTTGTATGCAAGGTCGGGAAGCTCTCTTGCATAAACTCTGCTCAATTCTGTCCATACAGAGTGTAGCTGCGTTATGATTGGAGAGTCCGTGAACCTTTTGTCCTGCCATCCTGCAGGCTTGTCTAACCTTTGTTGATCTTGAACAAATAGGGTGTTGAAGTCTGACTTGAATGCATCGCTTTTCAAACAACCTAGTATGTTTGTATCACTCAAAAGGTAATACAAATCATAGAAATGTCGTATCTTGGCAGCTAACTCAGGAATGTAATTTCCTACCTGAGAACAACTTCCAGTTTTCATGTAGTCTCATGTGATATTCCAGTTTCTTTTGTTTGGCAATGCGTTGTCTGAGATTGGTAACTTGTAACTTGTCACCCCATTCAACGATTTGCTGATGTTCTCCGTCTCCAGTCCCATACTTTCGTAGATGGCTCCAAGCAAGGCCCTTACATAGGGGGTATATGCCAGGGATAGGTCTGCCAGGTCTCTTTTTAGATCCATGGAAAGAGCATCAATAGTTTTGCGAATGTTTGTGAGACATTCATCTGGAGAACATGCGGGAATCTCCTTGATAAGGCGCAGGGCGTCCAGTATTCTTAGTAGCGGTATGTTGATTGGAGTTATTTCATTCCCTTGCTGCAAAAAGGAGATTCTTACTCCGTTTCTTGTGATGGGCCGTCGATACTTGTTTGTACCTACAAGGACGGACGAGCTGATCTGTGTGGTCAGTCCCATTGATGCAAAGGCCGTTGTCCCCGTAATGTAGCCGATAGTTTTCCCATTCTGCTCCAAGAAGTCTTTTACCAACTCTGAGTCGGCAGGTTTTAGCTCTCCAAAGATCGTTTTCTTCGGTATGTAGTATTTCCCCTTTGCTATCTTTTGCAGTTTGCCTTGGAGCACATAACGGTTGAGGGCTTTGGCGAGTGCCGGCTGATACCGCATCTCTACGCCAAAGTCTCTTGTCGTCAATACGACCCCAGCAGGAGTCGATGACAATTTGTCCTTCACCCGTCTTGCTATGACCATGTCTATTGCCTTTGTTCAAGTGCAAAGATAGTGAATAGTCTTGTTTTTTACGTCAAAAACTTGACTTTTATAAACTTCTTTAACAGTTCACCCTGATAATTGCGCATTTGTATCGCATAATCGCATAAGATATCATCTGGCCGAATGGACAAGTGCTGGCGGTAGGCTCGCCGTTCCAAAGTCTTTGGCCGGAAGGGGGAATCACCAGCCCGTCTTGTGCCTTCATTCTCAGGCGGCGACTTCGTCTTCCTCAAGGGAGTCGCGCATGGCGAGGGCTTGCTTGGGATGGTCATTGCCTACCATCTTGATGTGCTCCATCTTGTCCAACGGCCCTTCTTTGGAACAGGAGGCGAACAGGATGGCAAGCAATGCGCAGAGGCATCGAAAAGCGGTCTTCCCCATAGTGTGAACAATTTGTTTTTATGCTGCAAAGGTACGAAAAACCAAGGAAAGGCCCAAAGGATGAAACGACTTGTTTCACCCTTTTGAGGCTTTTAGCCTGTTTAATCGTAAGAAAACGTATCCATAAGCGCATAAATTGCCTTAGATTTTCACAGATAATTTCTACAAAAACGTCCATAAGCGAATTGCCTTTTCACAGCAAAAGAAATTAGCGAAGGCTATATTGTTTAACACTAAAAACAAACAATTATGAAAAAAGTCTTAAGATTTTGGATCTGGCTGTTTTTGTTCAGCCTTTTCCCTGTAACAACCTCGGCGCAAGTCCAAAGGTTCGTCCCAAAACAGGAGGCACTCTCCATAGTCCAAGAAAAATTTCGTGGACAAGATGTCGATTACTACCTCATCGACGAAAACAAGTCACCCACATGGCAAGTCTTTGTGGATGCCGAACCTATGAAGGGCTGGAAACACGACTGTTATGTCATAAGAATTCCTAAGTCTTTGGATATAAGCCATAGTACCCAATTTCCACAGCAATTGCTGACGACCCCGCCTCAAGGAGAATACACACCGCTTCTAGTCACGAATCGCTATGGAAACAACGTCAACTCCAAGCCAAGAGTGAAGAAAGCCGTGCCTTCTTTAAACGAAGGCGCCTCCACGGCCTCAAGAACGTACGCGGTCATTCTGAGTGGCGGAGTAGACAAGTTTAGTAATTACGAGCGTTACTGGAACGATTGCTCTTTCATTTACCAAACGCTGGTCAACAAGTATGGGGTTCCCAAGCAAAACATCTATCCTATTATGTCTGACGGAGACAACCCTGCCGTTGACATGCATTGCACGTCGGGAAGTTTTGTCTCCCAGCCTCTTGACCTCGACTTTGACGGTGTGGCGGACATCCATCTTGCCGCCACGAAGGACAATGTGAGGAACACGTTGAGCACTTTGTCCAAGAAGCTGAGCAAGGACGACCATCTGTTCTTCTTCGTCATAGACCATGGCGACTCGGAAAACGCCAACTCGTTCATTTGTCTTTGGAACAATGGGAGACTTTCAGATTCAGAATTGGGCAACATGCTGGATCCTTTCTGCAAGAGATCCGTGAACGTCAATGTAGTGCTTGGGCAATGCTTTGCGGGTGGATTCAACGAGAAGCTCAAAAGAAAAGGAATCGTTGTCGCTTCCGCTGCGCGGGGGCAATGAGTTCTCATGGGCTTGCCCAGACATTCCGTACGATGAGTTTGTCTATCAGTGGACGTGCGCAGTGAACGGAGCTACTCATACGGGCTCGCCAGTACAAGCGGACAAAGACAACAACGGACGGGTGACGATGGAAGAGGCATTCGATTATGCCCTGAAACACGACAGGAGAACGAACGAGCACCCAGTGTATAACTCTACCCCACTTTCTGTCGGAGAGGATCTAGCGTTCAATCACCTTGCGCCGTCGGTAGATCTTTATATTCCTGATGATGAAACAGATACGGGCAAAGAGCCAAATACGAAAACCACGGCTTTTTGGAAGAGTCCCTGTATTTGGGTTCGCAATTCTGACGACAGCATCCCCGAACATCAAAACCCCGAGTATTCTGAAGGCCATGAGGTTGCCTATATCTACGTTAAGGTTTACAATCGTGGTAAAGAAGCCTATACAGGCGGTAAACGACTCCAGATGTATTGGGCAAATGCGTCAACGCAACTTACTCCTGAAGTATGGAGAGCTCGCGAAGTTGACGATGATGATATAACAGGAGGTCCTGTAGAAAATGTTCCAATTAAAGTTAGAATTGAACCTGGTGAGTATGCTATAATTAGACAAAGATGGCTTCTTCCTTCCAAATTGGAACGTTATCCAGACGGAAATTTTCACTTCTGTCTTTTGGCTAAAATTGTGGACAAGCCAGAGGATGATAGATATGTACCGGGAGAAACAACGTTTGACATCCTCGGCTCAAACAAGCAAGCGCAAAAGAATGTGACAATCATTCGTAAGAATGATCTCTCAAAGGGAGCCTATGTTTATGTTCGTAATGGTTCGTCCTCGCCTAAGTCTTATACGTTGGAGCTAGTTCCAGCAAAGGCCTCGGATGCAGCTATTTATTCGGCTGCAAAAGTAGAGATGGAATTAAGTCAAAAGATATATTCAGCATGGGAGCGAGGTGGCCTTCAGTCTCAAGACATTGAAGTTCCTGCATATCAACCTAACAGTCCTATGCGTACAGTAAGGTTTGCCTCACCACAGAGTCAGTTACGACAGTTGCACCTTAATGGAAATGAATTTGATGTTGTTCGCCTGAAATTTGATTTTGGCTATTTTAAGGCAGATGATCAAAAGTACACCCTTGATTTGATTCAAAAAGATGAGAATGGAAATATTGTAGGAGGTGAAACGTTCATTGTTGAAGCCCCGGCGATGTCTGGCTCTATAATTATCAAGCCTACCTGCTTGACTAATGGCCAATATCAGTTGGAATTGGATACGGATGGATATAATTCAATTAATTGGTTGGACCATAGAGGTGAAACACTAGGACGACAAGAGACTATCGTTGTTACTCCAAGAGTCAATAGCCATGACTATTCGGTAGTGGCAACAGTAGAAAACGGTGATATTGTAACAGGCAGCATATCACTGGGGGAAGAGTATGGTTTTGAATCAATAACACAATCATTGGATGGCAGTTTGTTAGTTGTGCTGAAAAATGATGCAGCCAGTCAATCTTTGCTTTCAGTCGCCTCTGTTACAGGCAATGGCCCCAAAGTTTCTTATCAAATTGCAGAGGGTACACGGAACTTTTATGTGGACGTCTCAGGGTTAACGTCGGGAGTCTATGTAGTATCCTATTATAGTAATTCGAAGTTGATAGATCAGAAAAAAGTTAAAATAGAATAGCATCGTCTCGCTCCCGTTGCCCCCAAAAAGGCAACGGGACGAACTCAATGCGGGTCGCATAAGAATTTACAATTATTTAAATAATATATTATGAGATTATTCAACACTTTACTTTTCGTCTTGTTTGCCCTGTCGGCAAACGCAGCGGACGGGACTGTCGGGACAGTCTCTGTCCAGAAGGGAAACGACGTGTTTGTGAATGGTGAGGCTCCATTGTCCCTGACGCTTGACGGCAAGGATCATCAGAGCTGCCAGTTCCTATCCAAGAGGGCCCCAGATGAAAGCCATGAGTTCACGTGGAAGGAGGTGACGACTACCCGTGGCGGCGAGTTGGCAGAGATATTGGGCGACCAGCTTCGATCTGTAGATTCGTTGGTTGTCAAAGGGTATGTCAATGACAAAGATTTCCATGCCATGTGGGATGCTTCTCTCTACGGTTATCTTTCTGTCATCAACTTGAAGAATGCGGTCTTAGAAAACAATGCCGTGCCAGACACTGCGTTTTTTCACGGAAACGAACAATACGAGGGATCCTCTCACGAAATCTTTTATTATATCGGTTTGAGAAAGATTATTCTTCCGGAAGGTTTGGAGAAAATCGGAGAAGGAGCTTTCTATCAAGCTTCAGCCTTAAGGCAGGTGAACTTCCCGTCCACTCTCCGCTATATAGGAGACTTTGCTTTCAATGCCACCAAATTGGAAATGAACCAGTTGGTCATTCCCGAAGGCGTAGAAGAAATCAACCAATATGCTTTTGCCGCAAATTAAAAGCTCAGGTGACTCTTCCCTCAACAATAAAAAAAATTGGCGAGTGGGCTTTTTACGGATGCCCCATCACCTCTATCAATTTGCCAGAGGGACTTGAGTCTCTTGGATCGCTAGCGTTTTGGGACTGCGACCTGCGGGAGGTCTCGATTCCTAGTTCTTGCCATGAGTTTAATGAGGGATGGCAATTCGGATTCAACAGAAACCTTGAGAAGATGCATTTGCCAGAAGGCATGACAGAGATCCCGGACCATTTTGCCGTTGATTGTTTTAGACTGCGAGAGGTCAATTTCCCACATACTCTAAAGCATATTGGAGAAAAAGCATTCAGCCTGTGCATATCATTGAAGAACGTGGATCTTCCTTTGGGGATGCAGTCACTTGGAGAGGAAGCGTTTTCCGAGTTGGAGGCGTTGGAGCAGATAGTTTTTCCTGCATCAATGAAATCGTTGGGTAAAAATAGTTGTTCGTATTGGAAGAATATCAAGAGAATCTATTGCGCCGCCATAGCCCCCCCGTGTGCGATCCTACGGACGGCGGTGTCTTTTCTGGCTTTGATTTCCCCGATGGCTTAAACACCCCCGTTGTCTATATCCCCAAGGGTACTATCAACAAGTACAAGGACACTTCTCGCAACTGCATGGGCTGGGAGAAATTCTGGAACTATGTCGAGATTGACCCGAGCGAGTTCCCCACGACGGCCATCGATTCCCCTGCTATTGTGGAGACACAAAGCAAGGACAACAGCTTCTATGACCTGATGGGCAGGAAGGTGGAGCATCCGCAAAAGGTAATATCTATATCCAAAACGGCAAGAAGTTTGTGGTGAAGTAGAAGCGTTTCTTCTTTAATTAATTAAAAAAATAATAAGGCCATTGGGACAAGGGGGACTGACGCTCTTTATATTCCCAATGGCCTTTGCGCTTTCCCTAAACTTCGAACAATCTGCTGGCTTTTTTTGCACATTCGCCGAAAAAATATTTGGGTAGGAATCCATGTAAATGGTTGATATACAGAAAGATAAAGGTGATGTTTGTGTTCGGGGGGGGTAATGCTGCGCATAGGTCAAAATAAAGCTAAAAATATTTGGTGCTTTGATGAAAATTTCGTAAGTTTGCAGATGGAATTAATAACAATATAGAAACATTACATCATGAGAGCTTTTAGCACTTTACTTTTCGTCATGTTTGCCCTGTCGGCAAACGCAGCGGACGGGACTGTCGGGACAGTCTCAGTCCAGAAGGGAAACAACGTGTCTGTGAATGGTGAGGCTCCATTGCCCCTGACGCTTGACGGCAAGGATCCTCAGAGCTGCCAGTTCCTATCCAAGAGGGCTTCAGATGAGAACCATGATTTCACGTGGAAGGAGGTGACGACGACCCGTGGCGGCGAGTTGGCTGAGTTATTAGGCGATCAACTTCGCAGTATAGACTCATTAGTTGTCAAAGGCAATGTCAATGACGACGACTTCCATACCATGTGGGATGCCTCCCTCCATGGCAATCTTTCCGTCATCAATTTGGAGAATGCAGTTGTTGAGAACAATGCCATTCCTGACAATGCCTTTTATCATGCGAATGAACAATACGAGGGAGACTCCTATGAGCGCTTCTATTACATCGCTCTGAGAAGGATTATCCTTCCCGAGGGTTTGGAGAAGATAGGCAATTCAGCCTTTTACCAGGCTTATGCCCTCAGGCAAGTGAACTTCCCGTCCTCTCTTCGTTATTTGGGAGAGTATGCGTTTAATGCCACAAAGCTGGAAATGAACCCATTGGTCATCCCCGAAGGGGTTGAGGAGATCAGTAAGTACGCTTTTGCCTTCTGTCATAAGCTGAAAGGCAAGGTTGTACTGCCATCGACGACGAAGTCGATAGGCGAGTGGGCCTTTTATGGGTGCCCCATTACCTCCATCAATTTTCCAGAAGGCCTTGAGTCCATTGGCAGAAATGCTTTTTGGCAGTGCGATTTGAGGGAGGTGACGCTTCCTGGCTCATGCCGTTTTTCCAAATGGGGTGGTCAGTTCGGTTTAAACTGGCATCTTGAAAAAATCACTTTTGCAGACGGTCCGACGGAGATACCCAACGATTTTGTGACGAATTGCGTCAGACTTCGTGAAGTGAATTTCCCGCATACCATCAAGCATATTGGTGATCACGCTTTCTATTTGTGCATTTCATTAAAGCGTCTGGAGTTTCCCTTGGGAATGCAGTCTCTTGGAGAAGAGGCCCTTGCAGGCCTGGACTCTTTGGAGTGCATCGTCTTCCCCGCCTCGATGAAGTCTTTGGGCACTGAGAGCTGCGCCCAGTGGAGGGACATCAAGGAAATCTATTGCGCCGCCATGGAGCCCCCCGTGTGCGATCCTACGGAAGGCGGTGTCTTTTCTGGTTTTGGTTTCCCCGATGGCTTTGACACCCCCGTTGTCTATATCCCCAAGGGTACTATCAACAAGTACAAGGACACTTCTCGCAACTGCATGGGCTGGGAGAAATTCTGGAACTATGTCGAGATTGACCCGAGCGAGTTCCCCACGACGGCCATCGATTCCCCTGCTATTGTGGAGACACAAAGCAAGGACAACAGCATCTATGACCTGATGGGCAGGAAGGTGGAGCGTCCGCAAAAGGGTAATATCTATATCCAAAACGGCAAGAAGTTTGTGGCAAAGTAAAGGCTGACCTCTTCATTCATTAATTAAAAAAATACAATAAGGCCATTGGGACTAAGAGGACTAACGATCCTTAGGTCTCGGTGGCCTTTGTTGTAAATGATTTTCCAACTTGACAGTTTTGTTTGTTCGCTATTTTTGTTTCTTGTACCTCAGAATACGACAAGGCATTGGTTTTTCCGGTCTTATCCTTTATACCAACTACCAACTTGCTAGCAATATGATTCCTTTCATTGATAATCATAAAACACGAGCGAAAAAAGGTTATTTTGGAGATTTTTGAGTTACTACTAACACAGAGATGACACAAATATCATTTCATTGACCTGCACAATCAAAAGACAAAACCGGAAAATTATGGCTCAGGAGAGATTGTCTATCCACGGACAATCTCCCCTGAGCCGATATTCAAAGAAATTTAGAAGAAGTTACTAAAATTTCAGAGAGACATTACAGAATTCCCTTCTCTCTTAGCCTCAGTGGCAGGAAAATCGTAAAACTTTGATGTCTCACAATACGGGGTAAGCCGATGGCTTATGTTAAAAAAACTTACATTCCTTTCTTGCTCAGCATCGCCAATTTCTTCTTAAGAAAATAAACGACAATGCCATTAAAAGGATAATAGACAGCATGACCATTACCATCATCATGCTTGTTAGACCACTTTTCTAGTTGATCCTTAACATCTTTCTGCGTCCACAAAATATGTTTTCCTCTTTTGGAGATTATTCCTTCAATAACTCCTCGTAGAGTCTGCTCCCTATTACGCTTCAAAATCTCATGATTTAAATTCAATTTTTCGTTGAGTTCCTTATCCCAACTTGCATTGCTTGACAATATTGTGCCATTAAGGCTATATCTAATACTATCAGTACACTCCTTTTTGAGAGGTGACCACTCGATAATATCGTTACCTTTCCTTACATCACAATGACTTTCTCCACCCCCTATCTGGCCAGGACAGCACATCAGCAGATTTCCATAGCTGAAAACTTCATCAGGATACTTATCACGACAATGCCAATGCTCTATACGATGATCTTCTGTGGACATTTTATCCCTTACAGGAATTCGACGTTCACAATAGGCACATAAATAGCCCTGCTCACGATACAGAGATTCCTGTAGTGCAGGAATACCGCTGAACTGTACCCCAGGAATATTCTTGTATTCTGTCCACTCCTTGGGTTCTGCTGATTTTCTTATATGCATATTCTTCTATTTTTCAAGAAACAACAACATTGATTCTGCACGTGATAGCTCTGGAATTGTGTCAGAATACTTTTCACGCATTGAGCCTAATTCCGACTTTGCCTCAGCAAACTTCTCCTCATCGATTAATGTAAAAAGATGTTTCAACTTTTCTTCCACCTCTGCCACACGGGAGCGTTTGCCCATATAAGTCTCTAGAATCGTAGAGGCATCCATACCATAAGTCACAATTGACTCAGCAGTATAATTACCATTCTGATATTGCAAATGAACCACTTCATTATCATCATTAGTCTCCACACTCGACAACACCATTGGAGCATGAGAAGAAACTATGAACTGAATTTTAGGAAATGCTCGATGAAGAGATTGCAAGACTACCGACTGCAATTCCGGATGCAGATGCAAATCCACTTCATCTATCAGCACAACTCCCTGCGTTTCATGACAACACTCCATTCCGTATTTCTTGCCATTCAGAATATAACAACGTACAGACAAGTCCGTCACAATATTTACAAGTCTCTTGTAACCATCACTCAAATTTCGTGAATCAATTTCTCTGCCATCGATAAAATGGAAATAGACAGCTTTCTGCAATGGACGTATTGACACATTTCTGATAATATTACACCCTCTATCACCCAAAGCTTCCTTTATTGCGCATAGCACAACTTCTATTTCGCTAAGCGACTTCTGCCCTTCTTGCAGGATGAGCAATCGATGCATCCAATAATCAAAGAATCCATCCCCCTGCAAACATTCGTAATAACCGAACGAACGAGGTTGGTAATACTTACAGAAGATAGAACGATCTAACTTGCGACTACTGTGAATGTCTTCTGTTGAGAAAGCAGCGAAAATTGGTAGGGCTATACTCCCATCATCTTCTGTTGAAAGATCATGATATAACGAATGAGTATAATCACGCAAAGGCTTGATACCAGAAATTGCAGTACGATTTTTCTTGCCAGTTCGGCTCAGAATCATATTTTTAAACTCTGCTAAATCATAGGATATGTTCACTTGTCGTTCTAAAGACTCTACTCCATCACGCACCTCGCTCATAAAGTCATCATTAGAGATTCCAATAAAACGAGTATTACTATCGGAAAAACCTGAGAAAAATGAGCTCATTGCTATCTTTAGACCACGCAGGATAGAAGTCTTACCACAACCGTTCACACCAAACAGTAAGTTTACAGTTGGTTTGAACTGCAAGTGATATTCTCCGAAGCAACGGAAATTATTGAAAGTTATCGACGTTATATTCATATGATATTTCTAATTGATACTTGCCTACAAAAGTACGACTAAAAAAAGCAATTTGCCAAATATTTCTCTTATTATTTACGCTCAACTATTACTTTTTCTGCAAAAAATGAATTCTGCAAGGATACCACCGCCCTAATATGCCCATGGCGATAGTGATGATGCATGGGGTATAGACCAAGATATTGAAGATAGCTCCCAAGTCATCGCTTTTCGCACGAAACCCCAAGAGCATCTGCAAGAGATATTGTATGGCAAGTCCCGTCATACCTGCAAGTATCAGCCAGCGTGACCACTCATAGCGTCGGTGCGCCCACTTCATGTGCAGGCGGGTGATGCCGAGGATAAGGGCATTGATGAGCATGAATATGAAAATGCGAACAGGGGCTTTCATGTTCAACGAACGATGTACAAGGCTGTTTACCGTGAACTCAACCAAGCTTGTGTAAGGTATTTCCAACTTGACAGTTTTGTTTGTTCACTATTTTGACAAGTCGAAATATGTATCTCTTGGCTGCTGGCAGAGATTGGGGGTAGCAACCATTGGACGGATCAAACAGGGGGAAAGGTATGGGGAAAGGACGCAATGAAGGTTTTTGGCCTAGGATGGACTTTGTTAAATGGATACGGAGAAATAGTTAATGGGGCGTTAATTCATGCTAATCGGCTTGCATTCGGCTGGACGGAAGGTTATCTTTGTATAGAGGCTGCGCCAGGGCAAATGGTGAGCCAGGCTTCTTGGCATGAACGGCAGGAAGAGGCGAATGGATAAAATGTAAAATATAATCAAAAGAAACGATGATGAAAAAGTTAAATTTCTTATCAATCTCTTCGGTTGGGAGTCGGAAAAGACCGTTCTCGTATCGGTCTCGTATCAATCCCGTATTGATCCCGTATCGATCCCGTATCGATCCCGTATCGTTCTCCTATCGTTCTCCTATCGTTCTCGCTTCCGGAAGCGGAAACAATACGGAAACAATACGGAAACAATATGAGGTCGATATATGCTGGAAGGGAGGACGATACGTGGTGGGTACATGGAGGAAACGTGGCAGATGTCAGGACAGGGAGAGGAGCAAAGGCAGCCCGTTGAGAAGGACCAAAAAAGAACCGAACCAACGGATGCTGATTCGGCTCTGTGCTTAACGTATTATCTTTTCTTCTCTGCTAACCCACAGCGAAAATCATTTGCCGTCGCAGCAGTTGGAATGGCATCCCTCCTTGATCACCTCCTCCTTGGTAGTGAGGCGCGTCTTGTAGCCAATCTTCTCCAGCGACTTCTGAATCTTCTCCACTGTGGTCTTGTCGGCATCATAGACTACCGTGATCTTCTGCGTCTCGGCAGAAGCCTGGATGTCCTTCACACCCTTGACGAAGCGAAGGTTCTCCTTCACCTTGTTCTCACACTTTCCACACTCCAGTTCGGGATTGGTAGTGAGGATGACCGTCTTGATATCCTTGGCCGAAACAGCCACCACCGTGAGCAGCATCAGCAAAAATCCAAAAAATCTCTTCATAACTTGATTCTCCTTGATTATCTTTTTTTACATATTTTTGTTCGTATGAAACCTCTCTCCGACGAAAACAATTCTTCGTTGTCCTCTTAGAAGTGAGCACGGATGCCCGCATAGACCATGGCTCCGCTGATCGGTCCATAGACGAGCGTAGAGTCGAAACTGTCGCTCCACGGATTCTCACAACCGATGATCGGATGCTTCTGCTTGTAGCCCGTCAGATTCTCTCCACCCGCATAGACAGCGAAGTTGCGGAACTCACGCGTGACCTGGACATTGAGCGTGGGATAAGCCTTGTAGGTATTGTCCCAAGAGGCAGAACCGTCGGCCAGCGTGTAGGACTGAGGCAGACGACCACCGCCATTGAGGGCGAAGGTGGCATCAAACTGCCAAAGCCCCAGACCCGGCTTGTAGCTTGCCGTAAACAAGCCTTTGTAGCGACTCTGCAACGGTTTGGCGCGCAGCACACCACCATAGGTGGCCCGCACGAGGTTGTAGCGGTAGGCGGCCGTGAGGTCGAGACCCTTGATGGGCGTGATGCTGGCATCCACCTGGAAGGTATGGGAGTAGCTACTACCATCCAAGTCGGAGATCGTGATGGTCTTCGGATCGCTATCGTAGTCGATGATGGTTTGGTTGAGGAAGTGGGTATAGAAGTACTCCGCATTGATCTTCAACGTCTTATCAGCGATGGGAATCATAAAGGCCGTGCTGACACCATAGTTCCAAGCCTCCTCCTGGCCCAGTTTGCCGATCACGAGTTGGCGGCCGCTGGCCATGACATAGTTGCTCTCAGCCAGCACGTGCGGCGAGCGGTAGCCCTTGCCCGCCGACAGGCGAAGCGTGACCACATCGTTCATCACCCACTTCACATGAGCGCGCGGCGTGAGGAACGTGCCATAGACGTTGCTATGATCGACACGGAGACCCGCCATAGCCACGAAACGCTGGTGGAGGTTGAACGTATATTGCGCATAGGCACCGGGGACGGTCTCGCTTTCGATCATCGTCTGAGTGGGGAGCGTCGCATCGTGGACGAGGCGCACATTCTGATGGAGGTAGTCGTGGTTGAGGCTCAGACCGGTCGAGAGATTGTGCTCATGGCCGAGGTTGGTCTCAAAAACCAGCGAGGCGTAGGCATTCTTCTCGTTGACGTCATAGATTTTCAGTCCGTAGCCAGCCTTCTGCTGGTGCATGGAGACATTGCCCATCAGGGCGATACTGCTCTCCTGCTCGTTCTCGAAGACGTAGGCATGCTTCATCGAAGCCTCGTAGCGATTGGTCTCTATACCTATTTTATATAGGGGCTGACCATTGGCGTTAGCGTGGCCTTTCACCTGTCCCGTGTTGCGGTCCTCCTTGAGTGCTCCGATGCTGCCATGGAAGATATACTTACCCGAACGAGCCCACCAGCGATTCTGGATGTTGTACTGTCTCACCTGCGGATCGTCCTGGAATCCATCGCCATTGCCATCATGATGATTCCAGTTGTTCTCAAAGTGGGTCAGCAGCTCGGTGGCGCAGTTCTCATTGCCATTGATATGGAGATTGGCCATCGCATTGGCCTCAAACTTACCCATGCTGCTGCCATAGAGATTGAACTGCACCTGCTGCTCGTCCTCCGGTTTCAGATACTGGACGTTGATCTGTCCCGTCATGGCCTCGTAGCCGTTCTTGACGGAGGCGTTGCCCTTCGACACCTGGATGCTGTTCATCCAAGATCCAGGGACGTAGCCCAAGGCAAAGGGAGCAGCCGAACCGCGGAAGTTGGGCAGCAGCTCGGATAACATCTGCACATAGGTGCCGCCGAGGCCCAGGAGCTTGATCTGCTTCGCTCCCGTGGCAGCGTCCGAATAGTTGACATCCACGGAAGGGTTGTTGACGAAACTCTCGCCGAGGTTGCAGCAAGCGGCCTTGAAGAGCTCGCCCTTGAGCATCGCCTGGCCGTTGATGGCACCACCCATCGAGCGGACGGTCTGTCGCTTGGTGATCGTCACCTCGTTGATATGCTGGTCGGGCAGCATCACCTCGGTCGTATCCGAAGCGATGGAGACGGGATCTACGGAGCTCGCCGCCCCACTCTGGGCATGGACAAGCGTGGGCAACAGCAAGGAGGCTGCCGCAATGACGCACTTATTCTTACTCTTTCTGTGATTCATTTTTCTTGATAATAATGAGGTCGGTACACTCGTTTGTACTTTGACGGTGCAAAATTAGGGGAAAACTCTTGCAACCGAGTTGCAAAATGGTGTAAAGCTGAAAAATGAGGGTAAATAAAGGAACCCTTAAAATGAGGGGCAAATAGGGGGAAAAAGAAAAACCTTGCAACTCTCATGAGTTACAAGGAATCTTGGAGGGTGGAAGGTGGGACTCGAACCCACGACATTCAGAACCACAATCTGACGCTCTAACCAACTGAACTACGTCCACCATGTTACACTCAACAAGCTTTCTCGTTAAGCGGGTGCAAAGGTAGAAAGAATATTTCGTTCGCGCAAATTTTTGCGGCATTATTTTTCAAAAAAGAAGTACTTTTTGAATGTTGAAAGTACATATAAAAAGTGTTTGAGAGAAGAATGAGGAAAGTTTACTGGTTATCAGTTACTTTCCTCATTTTGGTTAAAAGTGGCGAGGACAGACGAAGACGGGAATACGACAAGATGAGACAGAGGAACGTTACCTATCCGTAACCTATACCCCAAATGGGGAATGTTGAGGTTCGGAAGAATAAAGAAGGTTACGAATTGAATTTGAATGCTCTGATTTATAGTGAGTTACTAATGAGCAACGTAAGATTTTTGGTTACGAACCAAATTTGCCGTGTTCTGCCGTGAAATGCGTAGCAAGAAAAGACTCTTCATGTATTAATTTTGAACGCAAAAAAGAATGACGTTATGAAGAGTACATTTTCAATTATCTTCTACCTCAAAAGACAGGTAGTAAAGAAAGACGATACTGTTCCAGTTATGGGACGTATCACAGTGGACGGAACACAGGCACAGTTCAGTTGCAAGATGACTGTGAATCCCAATTTGTGGGACACCAAGGGCGGACGCATGACTGGAAAAAGTATGCAAGCCTTGGAGGTGAACCGCAAACTGGACAAAATGCGTGTGAGTATCAGCAAGCATTATCAGGAGATAATAGATCGAGACAACTTTGTCTCTGCCGACAAGGTTAAGAACGCTTTTCTTGGATTGGAGTATCGCTGCCATACCTTGATGAAAGTCTATGAGCAAAGCAGGGATGAAATGGAAAAACAATACAAGGCTGGCATGAAATCTTTGAGCACATTCACAAAATATAGAATCGGTTGTGCTTACGTGGGCGAGTTTTTGCAGTCGCATTATCGTGTAAAGGACATTGCCTTGAAAGAATTGTCCCTGCCGTTTATTACGAACTATGAGACATTCCTTAGAATAGACAAGCAACTGAAGATAAATTCCGCAATGGTGTTTGTCCGTAATCTCCGTGCCATGATTTTTCGGGCGATTGATAACGAGTGGCTCGTCAAAGACCCTTTCAGACGATACGAGTACAAGAACGAGGAAACAACAAGGGAGATTCTGACAAAAGAAGAAATTCACCTGTTGATGGAAACTCCTATCACCAGAAAGCATATGGGGTTGGTGCGTGACTTGTATCTATTCTGCTGTTTCACAGGTCTCGCATTCATTGACCTGTACAACTTGAAGGAAGAGAACATCAAGACATTTTTTGACGATGGCGAGTGGATTGTTATCCACCGACAGAAGACAGGAACGGAAGCCGACATCAAGTTGCTTGACTATCCCAAGCAGATAATGGAGAAATATCGTGGATTGTGCAAGGATGGCAGAGTCTTTCCTGTACCACCTTATAGAAGTTGTCTGCGTTCGCTCAAAAGATTGGGAAAGAAATGCGGTATCACCAAGCCACTTTCCTGGCATGTCTCGAGTCATAACAAAATCTTTTATCGACTGAATATCAGCGAGTTAAGTGTTTTAAGGAATGTAACTGCTAACGATTTAGAAACGAGCTATATTCTTTTTCTTTCACAACTTTACAATATACAAAGAACGCTTTGATTTCGTGTACAAAGATAAATATAATTTCTGAAAAACGGTTTTATATTATATTCTTTTTGCAGTTATTTATGAATTGGTAGGTTGTGACATAAAGTTGGTGTTTATTCCTTTAGAGATATTAATATTGCCAAATAAATCTGTATTTAATTTTCTTTAACCTCCTATATTTTGCCAATTAGAAATCTGTTCGTATATTTGCGAACAGATTTAGTACAAATATATATGGCAAATAAAGATTATAGTATCAGACAAGAGCAGCTTGCCCGATTTGCGAAGGCGATGGGGCATCCTGCTCGCATTGCAATTTTGCAATTTCTTGCTAAGCAAGAGACTTGTTATTTTGGCGATATTCATGAGGAACTTCCTATTGCAAAGGCTACTGTTTCTCAGCATCTGAAAGAATTGAAAGATGCAGGACTCATACAGGGAGAGGTGGAGGCTCCTAAAGTGAAATATTGCATCAATCGTGATAATTGGCTATTGGCCAAGGAACTGTTTGATGGTTTCTTGGAGCAATGCCTGTGTAAAAAGGGTGGGTGTTGCTAACCCTTTTTTATAGCCATGCTGTTCGTTGTTTTGCGAATTACAATTAATATATATAACTATGATGAAAAGAAACTTATTATTAGTAGTGCTTAGTCTTTTTGCCTTGCTGACAATGGCGCAAGGTAAAGGCAAGAATTATGTGGAGGTCTTGTATTTCCATGGTAAGCAACGTTGTGCAACTTGTATCGCAATCGAAAAGTATGCGAGAGAAGTGGTGAAAAAAGATTTTGCGGATGAACGAAAGAAAGGCAGAGTCGTATTCAGGGTGGTAGATATTTCGACCAGCGAGGGAGAAAAGATAGCTAAAGATTATCGTGTCACTTGGTCTTCGCTTTATATCAATGGTTGGAAAAAAAGCAAAGAAACTCGTAATGACATGACTGCTTTTGCATTTAAGAATGCTCGTTCCAATACAGGCGAGTTTAAAAAGGGGGTAAGTACAATGATAAAGAAACTCTTGAAGTGATGATGTTATGGAAATTTTACAAGCATGGCTTGATGCCAGCGATATGCCTGCAATAACAGCATTTCTTTTAGGATTACTCACGGCGACAAGCCCTTGTCCTCTTGCTACCAACATAACAGCTATAGGCTTTATCAGCAAGGATATAGAGGATAAGCAACGAATACTTCTTCATGGCATCCTGTATGCCATAGGGCGAATTGTAGCTTACTCGTTGTTGGGTATATTGTTGATTTATATGTTGAGGGGAGGCATAGACACGTTTAATCTGCAATCCTCGATAAGTCGATGGGGGGAATTGTTGGTAGCTCCCTTGTTGCTGATTATCGGTGTGCTGATGTTGGTGGATGTAAGGATGCCTTTGTCTAAATTGGGCTTTGGTGTTTCGGATAGGGCGGAGCGGCTACGTGGCAAGTGCGGTGCTTTGCTTTTGGGAATGCTGTTTGCTATGGCATTTTGTCCAACTAGTGGATTGTTTTACTTTGGAATGCTCATTCCCATGTCTGCTTCAGCTTCCGGAGGCTATGTTCTACCTGTCATTTATGCTCTGGCTACAGGATTGCCTGTGGTGGGTGTGGCATGGATGATAGCTTATAGTGTTGCTAACATTGCAGGCTTTTATAAGAAGATGCAGGTATGCCAACAATGGTTGAATAGGTTAGTTGCCATCTTGTTCATTACCGTGGGGCTATATTATGCGTATACATTTTATCTATAATAATTATGGAAAATAAAGAAAAGAAGGGTTTCTGGGCTTCCCTATTCTCATCAAAGTCCAACAAGTGTTCATGTAGTGCTGGATATACGATTCCTACAGAAAAGGAAAGTACTGTTGCTCCTGTTGTCGAGGCTTCTAAGGTGAAGGAGATAAAGGTGCTTGGACCTGGTTGCGCCAAGTGTAAGAGTACTTATGCCGTGGTGGAGAAGGTAGTGAAGAATAGCGGACTGGACATAACCGTGACCAAGGTGGATGACATCGGAGAGATTATGCGCTATAACATCATGTCAACCCCAGCTATTGTCATTAATGAGACCGTTGTGATGAAAGGCAAAGTTCCTTCCGAAGCTGAGGTTAGAAATTTGTTGGGTCTATGATTTTGGAATACAAAAGGTAAAAAGATATGATTCAAAATTTTGCCGATTGGCTTGTTTTTTCTATAATAGGATTGGATAATGAGACAGCTTTGGGAAGTGCAGTCAATTTTTTCGTTTATGACAGCATCAAGATTTTACTATTGCTCTTTCTCATCAGTGCTCTTATGGGAATAGTGAATGCTTATTTTCCTGTTGAGCGATTGCGTAATTACCTGTCCTCTCATAGGTTGTATGGATTGCAGTATCTGTTGGCTTCTCTCTTTGGAGCGATAACGCCATTCTGCTCTTGTTCGTCCATTCCGCTGTTTATAGGATTCGTAAAGGGAGGAATACCGCTTGGGGTAACTCTCTCGTTTCTTATTACATCACCACTTGTCAATGAGGTGGCAGTGGCTATGTTCTTGGGGTCGTTTGGAATTAAGGCAACGCTGGTTTATGTGATAAGTGGCATTCTTTTGGGATGTGTTGGTGGATTTGTGCTTGGGCGTATGCATCTTGAACCTTATCTTAGTGATTGGGTGAAGCAAGTGCAACTGCAATCTGAGAAGCAGACAGCAGAATGGGAACAGGAAAGAACTTCATTCATGCAAAGATTGCCTATTGTCATCCGTGATTCTTGGCGAATTGTGCGAGGTGTCTTGCTTTATATCTTCATTGGTATTGGCATAGGTGCTTTCATGCATGGCTTTGTGCCAGAGGGATTCTTCGAGCAATATATGTCACGCGATAATTGGTATGCAGTTCCCCTGAGTGTGATGTTGGCGGTGCCGATGTATGCCAATGCTGCTGGTATCGTTCCTGTCATAGAGGTCTTTGTAGCGAAAGGAATTCCTTTGGGAACGGCTATCGCCTTTATGATGGCGGTGGTAGGCTTGTCACTTCCTGAGGCCACCCTGCTAAAGAAAGTGATGACGTGGCGACTCATTGCCGTGTTCTTTACTACGGTCACGCTATTTATCATCCTTTCTGGATATTTGTTCAATTTTTTGTTTTGATAAGTAATGCGAATATTGATTTTATGTACAGGCAATAGTTGCCGAAGCCAAATGGGGCATGGTTGGATGCAATCATTTTCTGAAACTTTGGAGGTTCATTCTGCCGGCACGGAACCGGCGGAATGTGTGAACCCCTTGGCGATGAAAGTGATGAAGGAGGTGGGGATAGACATTTCCCATCATGTGCCAAAGAGCGTGAATGGGTATCTTGGAGATTCTTGGGACTATGTGATAACGGTTTGCGGAGGAGCCAATGAGAGTTGCCCTGCTTTCATCGGGGATGTGAAGCATCGTTTGCATATTGGATTTGATGACCCATCCAAGGTGAATGGAACAGAAGGTTTTGTATTCTCAGAATTCCGAAGAGTGCGAGATGAAATCAAGGAAAAGTTCTATGAATTGTATTCTAATAAGATTCGAAATCAGTTATAACACAGAATAATATGGAGAAAAAATATGGATTGGGTGTTTTTGAAAAATACCTTACTTTGTGGGTGGCTGCTTGCATTATCGCAGGTGTTGCTATAGGTAAGTATCTTCCAGCTTTCCCTGCGGCATTGGGCAAGTTGGAGTATGCTAATGTATCATTACCCGTGGCGGTATTGATATGGTTGATGATTTATCCAATGATGCTGAAGATTGATTTCCAGAGTATCAAGAATGTGGGTAAGAATCCGAAGGGATTGGTTGTAACTTGTGTGAGCAACTGGCTCATCAAGCCATTTACCATGTTTGGCATTGCTTGGTTGTTCTTGATGTTCGTCTTCGGCAAGTTTATTCCAAGTGACCTTGCTAACCAGTATCTGGCAGGATGTGTGTTGTTAGGGGCAGCTCCTTGTACGGCGATGGTTTTTGTTTGGAGCTATCTTACCAAGGGCGATGCGGCTTATACCTTGGTGCAAGTGGCGGTGAACGACCTCATCCTCTTGGTGGCTTTCGTGCCTACGGTGGCTTTTCTCTTGGGTGTGGGTGGTATTTCTATTCCTTGGAATACGTTGGTGTTGTCGGTAGTCCTATTTGTGGTAATACCTTTGGTGGCAGGTATCCTTTCCCGTTGTTTGATAATAGCCAAAAAAGGCAAGGAATATTTCTACAATGTGTTCATTCACCAGTTTGATAAGATTACGCCAGTGGGACTATTACTCACTTTGATTATACTCTTTTCTTTTCAGGGAGAAATTATTGTGGCCAATCCGTTCCATATCATGATGATTGCTGTTCCATTGATTGCCCAGACTTTTCTCATCTTCTTCTTGGCTTTCGGTTGGGCAAAGAAGTGGGGGCTTCCTCAGAGTGTCTCCGCACCAGCAGGCTTGATAGGTGCCAGCAATTTTTTTGAGTTGGCTGTAGCGGTAGCTATCTCGCTATTTGGTCTCAACTCTGGTGCATCCTTGGCAACGGTAGTAGGAGTGTTGGTGGAAGTGCCAGTGATGTTGGTATTGGTAAAGATTGCTAATAAGTTTGCAAATAAGAACAGTCTCTAAGAAGTTATCTTATGGAGCAGATGTTGTAAAAGACAACCCTTATGTCATAAAAGAGGCAAACGATGTCGTAAAAGATGTCGTAAAAGAGACGGATGATGTCGTAAAAGAAAAAGCAAATGTCACAAAAGAATTTGCAAAAGCTCAACGACAAATCTATAAGTTGATTTCTCAGACGCCTCAAATCAGTGCTGCCCAAATGTCGGAAAACATGGGGATTTCTCTTCGTCAAGTGCAGCGATACCTTAAACAACTGTCTGACCTAAACTTGATAGTTAGGGATGGTGGTCGCAAAAATGGTATTTGGAAAATCTTGGATGATGAATACGAAGGCTTCTTCAAAAGAATATAAGATACAAATAGCAGGTAATATCTCCTTATAAACAATTTATATGGCGTTATATTGGTCAAATAAGCCCTCAAATAAGAGAAAAGTCCTCCCTTGGTCATTTTTGCCACCATTTTCTTTATATTAAAGGCAATGGCAAAGAAGGCAAAGTCCATTTTGACCTTGTCTACACCGATATGGCGAAAACGACGATACGCCATGTTGTATTTAATTTGTCCGAAAACCGCTTCCGGCTCAATACATCTTTTGCCTCTATGCCTTAAACCTTCCTCTGAGGTGAGCAGCTCACTCGCTTTCTGTCTGTAAGCTTCCTGTTTGTGATTCCGGTCTATCACACGTCTGTCCCCAGATGCATCGAAACACAGACAACGTAGCGGACATCCTTCACAATTCTGTGCTGTATATGTTGCCCTATTGGAGACGTATCCACTCGCACTTGTCTTGTGGCTGGTTCCAGTGCGTGTCATGTGTTGTCCCATCGGACAAACGCAATAGTCCTCCTTCTTGTTGTAATAGAAGTTTTCCGAGCGGAACGGATCCGGTACATACTGCGGACGGTGCTCTATATGGAAGCGGTTGTATTTCACATAGGCGGCGGTGCCGTTCAGCTCCATAAACTCGTAATTCTCCTCTGAGCCATAACCAGAGTCTGCCACTTCCGTTGACGCAAAGTGTCCGTAACGCTCACGGAACGACTCCATGAATGGGATGTAGGTAAGGGTGTCTGTAGGGTTGGGGAACAATGCAAAGTTGGTGATGAACTGGTTCTCGGTTGCAATCTGAAGATTGTACCCGGGTTTTGTCAGCCCGTCGTTTATAGCATCCTCCTTCATGTGCATGAATGTAGCATCCTTGTCGGTCTTTGAATAAGAGTTGCGGTCACCGAGAGTTTCAAGATGTTGGTTGTATTCAGCCAGTTTCTCGCTACGTTCCTTGAGTTCCTTGGCTAACTTGCGCCTCTTCTTCTTTTCTTCCTTGTCCATTTCCACTTGCGGGTCAGACAGCGAGGCATTAAGTTCTGCGGATATCTCGGCAAGTTGTGACGGGGTGAATTCCACCGTTTCGTCTGTCTTGGTATTGTCTTGTGCTATGCAGTCGTCAACCTGGGCAAGCAGAGCCTTTACCTTGTCAATCAATCTGGCACGGTTACGCTCGACAGTCTTACGCCAAACAAACGTATACTTATTGGCCTTCGACTCTATCTTCGTACCGTCCACATACTCCACGTCGAGACTCACAAATCCCTTCTCTGCAAGAACGAGCACAAGCTGTGTGAATATGTTATTGATCTCGTCCTTCAGACGGTTGCGGAAACGGTTGATTGTTATGAAGTCCGGCTTTTCATATCCTGCCAGCCAGATGAAATGGATGTCACGCAGGAGCAATTGCTCTATCCTACGACATGAATAGATATTGTTCATATAGGCATAGATGATGATTTTGAGCATCATGCGTGGATGATACGGACATCTGCCCATACCGTTGTATAATTTGTTGACTGAACTCATGTCAAGATGGTCCACAATGCTGGAAACGATGCGTACTGGGTCGTTTTCCGCAATATTTTCATCGATTCGTTGCGGAAAAAGAACCATTTGGTTGGTGGTATACTGGCTCTTGCTGATAAAAGGTTCTCCGTTCCCTCAAATCTCGCATTCAGCTTGCCAAAGCTATAGTCTCGGCTAATCTGCGTACCCTTGAAACTATATCCGTCCTTACAGAAACGGATGCCTTGCACCTTGGCTCGCTCCTTGTCCTTATAGACTAACTCCAAGAGAACACCTCGCTTTGCAAGTTCATTCTTGAACTTCTGCCAACTATCAGCGCCTTTCAAGGCATCCTTGACGGCATTGTGAATCTCGTATTTGGCACGCTCAGCATTGCGTAATTTGCGAGTGTTAGTCTTGCTCTTGTCCGTTCCGTAGTAATCCATACTTGGATTTAAGAGCCTTGGTCACTTGCTCATTACGCCTGTAATCGTGGGCTTCTGATATGAGTTTGCCCTCGTTATTGATGCGGTTATACACGATATGACAATGTAGATTGTCCGTGTTGTGATGCCTTATGATGATGAATTGGGTATCTATTATCCCCATCATCTGCATGTATTCAATGGCTATTTTATTCATGAAATCATCCGTCAAACGTGGCTTATCCTCGGGCTTGAAGCTCAAAGCTATGTGCCCCACAGGCTTCTTAATCCTTGGATTTAGCTGTCTTTGCAGCTCAAAACTTTGTACTATCTCGGCATTCGTGCCGAGTAACACTCCATCGGATGCAAGGATTTTCGCCTCGTCCTTGCCTGTAACATAGCGGATGCAACCAGCAATGAGCTGCCCTTCTTTAGCTTGCCTATCATGTAGCATCCTCCTTTCTGCCTATACCGCTTGGCTTCGATTTAGGACTTGCTTGGCGATACTCGCCAAGGATGGCTTTCAATCTTCTCAACAAGTCCACCACATACACATGGGTTTCGTGGAAACCTCTCTGATGCGACAGCTTGGTAAGTTGGTTGAGGTTGTTCGCCATGCCAATGAGATTCTTAGCGATGGCTACCGTCTCAGCGTTGTGTCCGCTGACCACCTCGCCGTTCAAGGCAGACTCACGGATGTACTCAGCCAACTTGCGGTTGGCTTTTCTCGCCCTCAGTCTCAAAGCCTCGTAGCTTGGCTTCGAGAACTTCACTGTGACAGACTTCGACAGCTTGCGAACTCTGCCTGTGGGCGGTCTTCCGCCCTTTTTCTTGTCCTGTTCATGTATGCTTGTCATTCGATATACTGTTTACAGTTGGTACACTCACTTTCTGCGACCGTCGGGAGCAAAATTTCTCCGCCCTCATGGTGGAGCGAGGCGTTTTGGGGTTCCCAAAACATAACCTCGCTCCCTCCTCAAAACACGTTAGTTGAGACTTCTGCCTTTCGCCTCTCCATCCCCAAGGTCGTAACCCTTAATTCTCACAATTTGCGCCATGCCTCAAAGTCCTCTTCGTAGAGACAGAGGTGGTGGCGCACGATGTTCTCGATGATGCCCGATACGCTCATGCGTCTCCCTCCGAGGATGCGGACGACACGATCAAGACGGTCTCGTACATCGGAACTGACGAAGACTGGCTTGCGGTCGTCAATCCTTGGAACCTGGAGGAAGGTCTGCTGATACTCCTCCAATGTCGCCTTGCGCTGCTTGCCACTGATGCGCTTCTGCGGATTCGGTGGCGATTGAGCCTCGTTCGTTGATGTTTCCTCACGATAGGGAGTTGTTGCAGCAACTTTCTCTACAATTGCTCTCAACTCTGGGTTCTCTACATCATCATAGAGAGAATTACAACTACTTGGATTGGCTTTGTTGTCATACGTAGATGGTTTAACAAAATCCAAATACTCTTTTTCCATCAGCTCCTTTTGCTCAGGAGCCAAGACTGCATCTTTTGTTCTTGCCATAGCTTATGCTGTTTTATTTGTTAGTATAGTGGTCACGGTTTGCACCATTGACCGATTGTCGGGTGCAAAGTAAGTGTACTGAGTGCAGCCATGCAACTGATTGGGTGTAACGTGGCAATTTAGTTGTGGCTTGCTTATTTGCATACCGAGATAGTTGTGAGAACTTCAACGTATTTCTCAACTCATCATTGTTCATGTATTCGTTGCAGTCGTGCAAGTTTTTCTTGTTGTTTTTGGCGTTGAAGTCGGCAACCCCCGGCAACATACTGCCACAGAATTGAAAACGCTTGTTTTTAGATTGCCGTGCCTTATCTTTGCACTCACAAACGTGGAGCACAGCATATGCGTGGAGCTTTGCGACATACAACATAGTATTAACTTAGAAAAAAGAAAAGTATGGGATTCATCGTATTCGAGGAAGAGGCATTCAACTATCTTGATGCCCAGTTGGAGAACTTCGTGAAGCGCATGGACAGAATCCGTGAGCGCAGTGAGGACAAGACCATGAACAAGTGGCTCGACACGCAGGACGTATGTCAGACGCTCAACATCTGCCCACGGACAGTGCAGACGCTTCGGGACAACGGAACTTTGGCTTATACGCAAATCAGCCACAAGACCTACTACAAGCCGGAGGACGTGATGGCTATCGTAGCAGTAGCGGGACAACGAAAAAGGACATGCGCTTTCGAAAGCGCACAGGTCAGGCTGTCAATATACAACAGCCACTTAATCCAAAGCAGCAAGTAAACCGAGTAACGTAAGTATCAACAATAAAACGAGACAACTATGAGCAATGAAGTAATGACAAGAAACAGCGAGTGGATGAACCACATCGTGAACCACCTCAACCGAATGGTTGACAATTTTGAACGTGCCGTGATGAACTACCGCCCCATGCTTGGCGGTGAGCGGTTCATGACGGACAAGGAGCTTTGCGCCAGGCTGCAACTGAGCCGAAGAACCCTGCAGGACTACCGAAACAACGGTGTCATCCCGTATATCCAGCTTGGTGGAAAGATACTCTACCGCGAGTCCGACATTCAGAAGATTCTGATAGCTAACTATCGTGAGGCGTACAGAATGAAGGGCTTGTAGGAGAAATACATGTTCTTGATGAGTGGGGTGAAATGAACAAGGCGACAACGTATAACTTACCGAGTGTGGTTGTTATAGGTTGTCGCCTCGTTTTATTGGCTATACCGAGTTGTTCGTGTTTGCCGGGTATCATTTGTATTACCTGTATAAATCTAATACCATGCTAAAACACACTGCGGTGGTTCGCCCAAGTGGCTGGAGGCGCAAAGCCTCCAAGGAACGTTGCTTTATGGCAGGTCTATGCCATTGCATTCTCTGTAAAGATACAGACCAGTTTAGTGCGGCTTGTCTGCCTGCCGATGACGGACTGCATGATGAACTCCCGAAAGGCTCTGCTCTCAATGCTGTCAATACGGAAGGCTACCGCTATGACGAGTTCAAGGCTATACACATCATAGCTGATGCGGTCGTTCTTCCTGACATGACGGCGCACACTATGCTCTTTCAGAATGCCGTCCTTGAATACAGCCTTGACAGCCTTGCGCACATAGCAGCCGAACACATCATACATGTCGGCAATCTCCTGCATGGTCATCCATACAGTATCGGTCGGCATGGATACCGTTCCGCTCTCGCTGATAGTTATAACACCTCTGTTCATTTTTCGTCCTCCTTATTTCTCTTTTGGTCAGTTTCTTTTGTTTCTCTGCGCTGCATCAGCTTGTCCATGTCCTTGGATATCTTGTCATCGGTGATGACGGCATAGACCTGGGTGCTTCGCAGGTTGGAATGCCCCATCATCTTGGCGATGCTTTCCATTGATATGCCCGAAGTAACCATGTTTACTCCGAATGTATGTCTTGCAACGTGTGCGGTAAGGTTCTCATTTATACCCAAAGCCACACCGAGTGAATGAAATTCAAACCACATGGAATCACGTGAAGAAAGAGGGAAAACTGGTTTGCTATCATCCGCTGTATTGTATAGCGACATTATTTGTTCAGCTATCGGATGCAAGGGAATGAACGCTTCGTTGTTGGTCTTTGCTCTTTTCTCACGGATGTATTTTCTACCGTCTGCCGTCATCCCGATATGGTGTGGATACAGGTTACGTAAATCGACATAAGCCAAACCTGTAAGGCTGGAGAAAACAAACATTCTGCGTGCCAACTCCAAAGCCTTATCCTCCATAGGAGTCTCCATAATGAGCAGCAAGTCATTTCTGGATATATGTCTACGTTTTGGTGAGCCTTTCTTTTCATATCCGACATCTTCCAATGGATTGAATTTCAGCAGACCTCTGTCAACAGCGATATAAACCAAGCGTTGCAGCCAACAAAGATTATGGTTCGTATTGGATGCACTATACCCTTTGCCAATCAAGAACAACTTATAAGATTTGCCAAATTCCTCAGTCAAATCTTCAAATGCAATGTCATTCATTCCTCGTAACCCGATGAACTCTCGCAAGTTTAGCTGCGATGTCTTAGATTGGCGATAAGAAGATGTTGAGTTAATACGGATAGAGCGCAGCCTAAGGCGTTCACGCTCCTCCTCGCCAGTGGCAAGCAATGTCATCGGGATAGTATTTGCATCAACAATAACATTCTTCAGAATCTCGGCGGTAACGATGCCCTTTTCCTTTGTTGCCTGCTCGTAGGCTTCGTCAATTCTTTGTCTGAACGCTTGCAGTAGTCCGTTCACTCTTGCATTCTTGGCTTCACCTTTTTTCGTGTCCCATTCTTCGGGAGCACAGTAAAGACCTGTTGCTATGGCTGACACTTTGCCGTCAATCGTGATACGGCAAAATATAGATGTGGTTCCGTCTGCCTTTACTCTGCCACGGTTGATATAATAAAACTGCTTGTATGTACTTCTCATTGTTATGTTCCTTTCTTTTTTTGTGATAATATTACAGGACAAACATGAAGTCCTTGTTGGCTTCGATGAACTTGTCCATATCCTCAAATAGCTTTTTCGGGGTGACACGTGCATAGATTTGCGTGGTCTGAATGTTGTTGTGACCAAGCATTTTGCTGATAGTCTCTATCGGAACACCTTCTTCGAGCGTAACGAGCGATGCGAAACTGTGCCGTCCAACATGATAGACCAAATCCATACTTATGCCAGATAGTACTCGGAGACTTTTCATGTTACCTCTCAACACTCGAAATTCCTGTGGCGGTAAAAGAGTAGGTCTTGTCGGGTCTTTGTATTTCTCCAACATGGCAAGCGCCTCTGGCAGCAGCTTCACACGTGCAAGCATCTTGTTCTTCTTTCTGTGGTATTTCAGCCAAAGGCTGCCCTCCTCATCACGAAAGAGGTTTTCTTCCGTGATGGAAACAGTATCGGCATAAGCCGTGCCTGTATAGCAGGCGAAAAGAAAAAGGTCACGGGTCAAAGCCAACGATTTTCTTCGCTCTGGTATTTCGAGGTCACGAATTTTCAGGAAGTCCTCACGTGTCAATGCCTTTGGTGGATTCTCTTTCTTTTGAGGTAGCTTGAAGTGCATGAAATGATAACGCTCGGAGTGTCCTGCCTTGAAAGCTATTCGGCAGGTCTTCTTCAATATGGCGAGATAGTGGCGGACTGTATCAAGTGCAAGACCTCTCTCGTCCAAGCAAAAGTCCATGTACTCACGGATAAACTGCTCGTCAAGCTCACCGAATGCCACATCGTCAGTTCCATAACGCTTCTTGACGAACAATCCCAATGTCAGGCGAGTGTACTGGTAGTTTGGCAGCGTGCCTTTCTTGTAGTCGATGCCGATTCTTGACTCAATGTCCGCAATGATGGCGTCAAGCTGCTTCAACAAGGTCATCTGAGTGTCTGCACTGCATTGAAACAGATCCTTTATCGCCTTTGCGTCAAAATCCGTCTTGCGCTCCACAAGTGACTCGTAGGCTGAGTTTATTGCCAGCAACAGCTTGTCAATCTTGGCGTTCACTTCCACAGCCTCCTTGCTCTTGCCGTCAAGTCTGCTCTCACGTGGATTCCATAACTTTGGCGTACATGACAACTTGCAACCGAACTGCGCCATTGTTCGGTTGAGGGTGATACGTCCCATGATGGGAGCCTTACCGTTCTTGTCCAATCCGCTCTTTTTGAGGTAGAGCAGCACCTTGAATTTTTCAACTTTCATCTGCTTACTTTTTTAGTTTGCAAAAATAATCAATCAGTAAGCATTCTCCGTCATTGAAAGTTGTGCAGAACAGTGCAACAAACACTGGTGACAAACTATTTGTTTTTCACCTCGTTAGCAGTGTTGGTTTCGGTAACTGACCGCTAACGGTTTGGTAACTGAAATAACTCAATATCCTGCTCGGCTTTGCTTTGCAGCCAATTGGCAGAATTATGAAATATTGCTCATTCTCAACCACTTGCAGTCCATTCTCTCATCTTCACTTTCCGTTGCTTTTGCTTAAATTGTGCAGAAGACCCGGCACTCGTTCGCAACCTCGGTTTGCCTCTCCAATGGAGTACCAATAGAAACAGTAAGTTCCATGCTTGGACACAAAGACATCAAGACCACGCAAGTGTACGCCAAGATTACCAAGGAGAAGTTGAGCAAGGACGTAGAAAAGTTGTCTCAACAGACTCAATCACATTGAGGAATTCACATTCGGGAATATTTGCAGCGATAATACTAACACAAAAAAGGCAGAGTATGAAACGACAAGTGATAACAATACAAGAAGATATGATCATCTACGCCCCACATCATGGTGAGGTGTGGATGACAGTTTGGGAGATTGCCGAACTGTTGAATGTAACAGGGACAGCAGTGAAGAATACCATCAAGCGCATTTGGAAACAAAGTGTGCTGAAAGATTTCCTGCATTCTCAATACATCAAACTTGAAAATGGATATTCTGCGCATGTCTATGATATGGAAGTGATTATCGCCATAGCACTTCAAATGGGATACAGCATTAAATCATTATTGCTGTTTTCTCGATTAAATTCCGTACTTTTGCAATCGGACTGTATATGCTCGACCGTTTTTGTCACAGTTAGACGTGTTCTTACAAGATAATCGAGTCGGTAGCCTACGCCGTGCTGAGTGTAGTGAAGTCACTTATCTGACATATCTATACAAAAGCGGGTGTTGGGTGGGAAAAGCAGTCCAGACATAGAAGGCGTTTATCGACGCTGTGTTTGAGACAGTCTGAAATCTTGCAAACTCTCAGAATCTAAGTCTCGAATATGGTCAACGGTAGATGTCCCGGGTGTGATTATATCAATCCCGTGGAGACCTGTAAGCATGGATTGTACCCTTTTGGGCGCAGTCAAATGTTATATATAGGTCTCTTTGCGGTAATGATTTTCATATCGGCGTGGGCTCTGACGTTGTCTGTTCGACTTAGATAGGCAATGCAAGAGCCTCAGACTGTGGAATGGGCAACAGGACGATTCCACGCTTGAACCAGTATGTATTTTGTAAGTATCTGTAAATCAAAAGGAACTTTATAATATCAAGATGAATTGATACCATAAAGTTCCCATTGTATGCAAGAAATCAGTCTTGCGTAGTTTTTGGTAAAACATGAATAGTTTAATACAAATCCATGGTTAAGCTTTGTTAACTATTTCTATGCAACTATAGCAGGTATCTATAAGTATTCTATGGCTATCACAATTTTATAACCCCAAATTGGTCATTAGAGATTTTTTCGTACAAAAAGTTAGATTATAGTAGACTGTGCCATCTCCCATATTGGAGATGATAATTGCAATAAAACAAAAGACGCAAGTAACAAAGCAGGTCGGTAAATCAATAGAAAAGGTTATTTTATTTTCCAAATATTGACTTTAATATCATTTTTCCTATTTTCCTTTCTATTCCAGATTTAGTAGTAGGAATTCCTGTTTGGCGAGCTATTTTTTGGTTTTGCCTGAGTTATACCTAAAGCTCTTATCCAACAAACAAAAGAACTCACTACCTTGCAAGAGAAAGCAGTGAGTTTAACCATTGACTATCGGGAGAGATATGGAATGTGCGGTGGAATTATATTCCTCCAAGCATTTTTTGCAGCAGATTGCCAGATGTTCGTGCTATTTGAAAATCCACCGTTTGGTTTTCTACTGTTTTTATGTCGGCTGACTTGAAACGGCAAAGGGCTTCCTGACGCTCCAATGTGTCACGGATGGCGGAAAGGCTTTGTATTTTTCCCGTAAACGTACCACTGACAGCTTGCAGATTAAGTTCTTGTCCATTTACATTATATGGATGTTTGTTCTCAAACTTAAGCAAGATGGTTATATTTGTGCTGTCCGCCGGTATTACTGTTGTTGCTCTGTGTACGGTAGCTGTTCCCGAATACACTTGTTTATAAGGCAGGAAATAGGCTACGGCTAACAGACAAAGCAAGACAGCTCCAATGACGGTAATACCGTATCGGACAAGTGAAGAGGGTATCTGCCCCACGATGCTGCAGACTTTCTCGCTGCGGAGTTCAAAACTCCGTTCCTGTTTATTTTCCTGTTTTTCCATATCAGTTTCCCAATTCTAATTGATTCTTCACTAAGGCAAAGTATTTTCCACGTTTGACTGTCAGTTCTTCGTGTGTACCCACTTCTACAATCTTTCCTTCCTCCAACACAACTATTTGGTCGGCATTACGAACGGTGGAAAGACGGTGTGCCACCACGACAACGGTTTTTCCCTTGTAGAACTCCGAAAGGTTTTCAGTAATGACTCGTTCATTGTTGGCATCGAGGGCATTGGTGGCTTCGTCCAAGAATACGAACATCGGATTCTTATAGACTACTCTCGCAATAAGTATGCGTTGCCGTTGCCCCTGACTGATGCTCTGTCCGTCCTGTCCTATCATCGTATTGTAAGCCAAAGGCAGGGCTTCGATGTAGTTCGCGATATTTGCCACACGGGCAGCATGGCGGATACGTTCGATGTCGGGTTCATCATCCGATATGGCAATATTCCTCGCAATGGTATCGGAGAAGAGATACCCCTCCTGCATTACCGCACCGCATTGGCTTCGCCACCAGCCGAGATTATATTCATTCAGATTGGCACTGCCGACTTGAACGCTTCCTTTCAGAGGTTCATAGAACCCCAACAAGAGTTTAACGAATGTGGTCTTTCCGCTTCCACTCGCCCCCACGATTGCGGTTACTTTGCCGTTAGGTATGAAGAGATTGATGTCTGAGAGAATATCTTTCGGGCTGTAGATGTCGTATTTGAAAGAGAGGTCTTTTATCTTGAGGGAATGTCCCTCAAGTGTTTCATCAATGTAGGCATTCCGTATTCTTTTCGCATTCTCCTCGTTAGTCTCTGTATGAATTTCGTTCATACGGTCAAGGCTAATGCTCACGTCCTGCCAAGAATAGATAAACTGAATGAGCTGTTCCACGGGGCTGTTGAGCTGTCCAATGATGTACTGCACTGCCAGCATCATACCAAGCGTCATATTGCCTTGTATGACAGAAGTTGCAGCAAAAACGGTAATCAATATATTTTTTATCTCGTTGATGGTGATGCTTCCTGCCTGTTGTATTTGCTGAAGATTAAGACTTTGCAGATTGACCTTGAAAAGGTCGGCTTGCACGTCCTCCCATTCCCAACGCTTGCGCTGCTCACATCCCTGCAACTTGATTTCCTGCATACCACCTATGAGTTGGTAGGTAACGTTGCGGTTTCGCCCTGCCTGCTCGAAATATTTGTAGTCCAACAGCCTGCGCTTTTTGAGAAAAAGAATAATCCATCCAGCATAAAGCGATGTCCCCGAGAGGAATACAAGGAAGATGCCAAGATTATAGACTGCAAGGACGACACCGAAGACAAGGAAGGTGAAGAACGAGAATAGCAGGCTCAGACTGCTTGAGGTGAGGAACTGCTCCACACGTCGGTGGTCTTCAATACGTTGCAAGAGGTCGCCCATCAGTTTGGTGTCGAAGAACTTCATCGGTAGTTTCATCAATTTGATGAAGAAATCCGAGATGAGCGAGATATTGATACGTGTGGAGATGTGCAGGAGTATTTTGGAGCGAATAAAGTCGATGGCGGTACGGCTGAAAAGTAGCATCATTTCTGCCAAGAGCACTAACCATACAAAGCCTATATCCTTTCCTCCTATACCTGTATCAACGATGGCTTGAGTGAGGAAGGGGAAAATGAGTTGCAGGAGCGAGCCGAGCAACAGACCGAGAATGAGTTGCGTAAAGAATCTCTTGTACTTTTTGAGATAGTTCCAAAGGAACTTCGCGCGGCTTTGAGTCGGTGCTGTTTCTGTATCGTTTTGAGCATAGAACTGTTCTGTAGGTTCAAGAAGAAGGGCGACACCTTTCTCCTCACCGTTGGTCTTAGTACTTACCCAATGCTCGCAGAACTCCTCTTGGGTATAGGAAACAAGTCCTTTGCCAGGGTTGCTGAAAACGGAGGATATCCACCCACCCAAAACGGTGATATCCGTTCACTTTTCTGGCTCTTTAGTCTAATGGCGTTGCAAAATTAGTCATTTCTGTGGGTTTCTGTACTTTTTATGTTGCTTTTTTGGCGCATGGAGGCTCCTTTCAACTCAAAGCGCACGCTTGTGTGCACCAACCGGTCGAGGATGGCGTCTGCCGCGGTGGTGTTTCCCTTCATCACGTCATACCAGTTCGCCACGGGCAACTGCGAGACTATGATGGTGGCCTTCTGCCCGTGCCTGTCCTCTATGATCTCCATGAAGTCAAGCAGCTGCTGCCCGTCGAGCACCTTCATGCCAAAGTCATCCAGTATGAGCAGGTCCGTCTGTGCCAGCTTGGCAAAGAAGCGGTGCAGCGTGCTTGAGATGCGTGCAAGGGCTATTTCCTCGAAGAGGCGATAGAGATTGTAGTATGCCACCTTGTGGCCATTCATGCAGGCCTGATGGCCGAGGGCCGTCCCAAGCCAGCTCTTGCCTGTTCCGGCAGCTCCGGTTATGAGCACGGACACACCCTTGCGCACATAGTCGCATGTGGCCAGGTTCAGCACCTTCTGTTTGTCCACTCCGCGCTTGCCGTCGTAAATGACCTCGCTGATGGAGGCCTGGTAGCGGAAGCGGGCTTTCTTCACGAGACGTGAGTTGCGGCTTGTCGTCCGACTGTCCTGCTCGGCCTGTATGAGCAGCTGCAAGCCGTCCTTGAGGGAGAGCGAGTCATGCTGTCGCGTCTCCTGCATGGTAGTCCAGTAATGGGCCATTCCTGGCATTTTCAGACTTCTTAGGGCGTTTGATATTTCATCCATTTGTTTGTTGTTTTGGGTGGGTTGATGTATGTGTTGTTTAACTCTGTTACCTAAACTGCTCGCGTCCTCTTATGTTGTCATGCTCGGGCGGGGAGAGAAGGCTGCCTTCCTGTGCCACTCCCGCGCATTTGCTTTCCACAAGAGAGCGTATGAACCTGTAGTTACAGCGTCCATGCCTCAGGGCAGTCTCGCAGGCCGTACGGAAGACCGCTGGGTCGCTGCTTCTCTGCAGGTTGAGCAGGCCGTCGCATGTGCGGTAGTGTGTCTCCGCTGGCATGTTGGAGTCGTAGAAGATGTGCGTCATTACCTCCGCGAGTTCGCTGGACGCCTTTCTGGCACGATCTATGTACTTGCCGGCGCTTAGTCCCCTGTACTCGCTCGAGTTGCTTGCAAGGTGCTCCTCCACGATGGTGTACTTGCCTTTGGTGTGGTCTCTTGGGTGCGTTGCGACGAGTTCCCCGTCCACGTAGATCTTCACGAGCGAGCGCGTGTAGGCCACGTGGGCCTTTTTGGAGATATGCTGGTACGGCACGCTGTAGTAGTGCTGGTCGCGTCCGAGGTATATGCAGCAGTTGGTGGACACCTTGAGGCTCGTGTAGGAGACTATCTCAAAGTCCGTTGCCGGCAGCGGCCTCAGGTTGGGGCGGTCTATGGCAAGGAAGCGCTCCTCGCGGGTGTACGGGTTCTTCTGCATGCGCTTCTGGTTGTGCTTGCGCATCTTGTCCGTGGCTGCGGCATTCAGCTCTTCGATGGAATAGAAGGTCTCGTTGCGGAGCTCCGCGAAGACGCGCATGTATACGAGCCTGACATTGCCCTCCACGTTGGACTTGTCCCTGGGGTGGACGGGGCGTGCCGGCACCACGACCGTGCCATAGTGGTTGGCCATGTCCTCAAGCACCCTGTTGAGCGACGGCTCGTACCTGTCGGTCTTGACGACCGCCGCCTTGAGGTTGTCGGGAACGAGCATTCTCGGCACGCCCCCAAGGTGTTTCAGGCACTGTGTGATGGCGTACACAAAATCCTCCGTGCGCTGTGACGGGACGAAGAGCAGGAAGCCGTAGTCGCTTGCGGGAAGTGTTGCCACAAAAGCCTGGCATTGCACCATCTCGCCCGTCTCCAGGTCGATGTACCCCATCGTGTCGCCCGTGAAGTCAAGGAAGAGCTTCTCACCGCCCGTGCGCATGTCCGCCAGAACGGTCGATGGAGACTCCTTCTTCGCCTCGGTGTTCTGGCTGTAGTGAAAGCGGAACTGGGTGAGGCTGTAGTGGTCGTCGGGATGCTCCTCCACGTACTCCTCCCACAGGAGTTTCAGCGTCACGTGCTTGCGCCTCATCTCCTCCTGGAGGTATGGAAGCAGTTCCTTGAACACCTCGAAGCGACTGTCCGTGTATGCGGGATTGCCGCCCTTGAGGCGATGCTCAAGCACGGGATCGTCGAGTTTGAGAAGGCCGTCTATGCCGAGTCTGTCGGCAAGAGCCTTCCTTACGTAGTTGTTTGCGGTCTCCTTGTTGATGCCGACTATCTCGGCGGCCTTGCGGTTGGAGACACCCTCCTTCTTCAGGAGCAATAGCTGTTTAATCTGGCTCATGTCCTTTGTCTTTCCTGCCATGGTCACGTGTTGTATGTTGGTTCTTCCACATACAATAACGTAAAAAGAGCAGAGAAGTGAACGGACATGCTCCGTTTTTTTGATGCGGGTTGACATTCAACGGGAAAAGTGAACGGACATGCTCCGTTTTTCGGTCGCAAGCGTCTTGATGACAGCGACTTCTGTTTTTCCGAGTGAACGGACATGCTCCGTTTTTCGTGCTATTTAGGTGGTCTGTCACACACCTTCGTAGCTGGTGAACGGCAATGCTCCGTTTTTTGAGGCGTTTTTGGGCGTTTTAATCGATGTTGAACGGCAATGCTCCGTTTTTTAAGCCTCTTTTAACCCCTTTCCCGCATCGAAAGTGAGTGGATACAACCATTCCGAGTGGGTGGGAATGCTCCGTTTTCGCCACCAGGGTCGGCAACATATACGGTATATTTTCCTTTTTTGTGCTTTTTTATTTTATAGACAACAACAAAATGATTCTGATTCCAATGAACAATGCAGGGCAAAGGAACTTCAAATGCAAGTGTATCAAAACTTAATCGACCTCCAACAGTCTTGAAACCGATAGTTTCTGCAGCCTTACTGATACCAAGCAAAGAAACTCCCTCTCGATTTAATGAACAAACTGTTCTAATTGAATCAATATTAAAATCGCGACCATAATGCTTAATTATCATTGCTAAGCAAGAAGGTCCACAATCTTTTGCGTCACGTTGTCTAACTAAGGTGTACATTTATTATATATAAAACTAAACTAAAAATACTATACTAAAGTAAATATTAAATTTGCAAAAATATTATCACTGCAAATTCAATCGTTTCTGATTGCTTTCATTGGTATTCAATCTTCTAAATGTATCCTTAAATCCATTGAATGTATATTTAATGGTCAGTAAAAGAAAGCGACTATCGAAATCAGGAGTTGTTTGTACTTTGATATTATCTATGAATACATTTGTTTTTGATATAGATTTGTGTAATAAATCGTTACCTCTCAAGATAATTTGTAAACGATTATCTTTGAAGAAATTTTGCCGTATCCAAAAAGATAAACCATACTTAGGTGATTCCAATACTCCCAAGAAACCATTTTTTGAAGAGTAAGACAAATCTATAGACGCTATCATTTGCTTAGTAATGTCAAATTGATTGACCAAGGTAAATGCAATATTTGGATTTCTATGTGCATAAGTATCTAAGAATTTGATTTTTGTTGGAATATAACGAAATGAAGCATTATAAGCAAATCTATATATACCGAATTTATCTGAATAACTTGCATTAAACAACCATGTATTGTAATCTACATTGACGGGAGAATTCAATAGAGCTCCATTTAATTCAGAATTTTCGGTGAACTTCCACAAAACAGCATTAGCGTCATGTATGTATCTTCCCTGTAAGACAAATTTATTCTTCCATACCATAGATAAGGAATAAATGTATCTATCATTAGATTTAAGAGATGAATTACCTTTTTCATATAAATAAGGATTTATATAATGCAAAAGAGGGGATATATCCCTAAACATTGGTCGTGAATTCTGAGTAATAATACTTCCAATGAATAGCAAATCGGGATTTATCTGCCATTGGGCTGTTATACGAGGAAAGAGTTTAAAGTATGTATCAGTAATACTATTTGTTTTATTTTGCTCATATTCAGAATGAAAAATGCTTCCTCTAACCCCTGCGGTGATAAAGAGTTTATTCCATTTTTGATTTATAGTTGCAAATAAACTGAGTTCATCATCTTGAAGATTACTCGTTATATTATAGAATGGAGTCGTAGTATTCTCAAAAATGTAATTTGAATAGCCTTTGTTCAGAATAGAATTTCCTTGAAAGCCCACATTTAGAGAGAAACCCTTTTTCGAGTTGTAGTCGTACTCTATCTTTGTATTAAATGCGTTATAGTCATTTTTACCATTTATCCGAGAACGGTTTTTACTGTTTGATACTAAATCTATCTCTGATTTTGCTTTAGCGTAGAAATAACCGCCAGAAACAGATAGTTGTTGCTTATCTGTCATTGTATAATTTACCAACAAATCGGCATTGGCAGAAATATTACGACTTCTTTCATCTTGATGGGTGTTGGAATATAGTGTATTCAGACCATATTCATGGTTATACTCATCTCCTTGGGTATTCGCTTTCTTATTGGAGATATTTATATCACCCTGAAATGTTATATTAAATTTTTGATTGGGTCTGTAACTGAAACTTTCGACAATATGGTGAGCAGGCTTGGAAAGAATTTCATTATTGTAAGAGATGGAAGACCGTTCCGTTTTCCCTTTAGGGCTTAATACATCGTATTGATTGGTACCTGTGTTATCTTCATTGAGGTATGAAAAATTATAAGACAATAAATTATCCCATTTCTTTTTTGATAAAGAAATTCTCAATACATCCTCTTCTGTGTACCGCCGTCCGAACAAAGAATTATGTTCCACCTGAGCAGAAAAGTAATCTGTTAATTGTTGGTTTGTTGTAATAGAAATAATACAACCATATTGAGCCGAATATTTAGCTGGTGGATAGTAATTAACATTTACCGTTTTTATTTGTTCAGGACGGAGCGTACCGATTCTATCGTATGATTTTTGTTCTACTCCATTCAATATATACAAAGGTGTGCCTCCTGATATAGGTACAACTCTTCCACCGGTCGCCAACATTCCTGGAAGAAAAGCAAGAACATCTGCAACTTCGGGTAATTTTTTTAACTCTGATTTTGAGACGTCTATTTCAAATGTTCCTTCTGAAACTTTATAGACTGCTCTTTTTTCTTTAACTATAACCTCTTGCAACGTGTTGGAATTCGGTTCTAACTGGATAACAGTTGGAAGAGGAATAGAGACTCGTGCTTGTTTATACCCCATAAATCTGACAGCAATAAATTTACCATCAGTTCCTTCTTTGCTTATATTGAACACCCCTTTTGAATCAGTTGTTGTACTTTTTAAAATTTCTCCTTCTTCTGTAATTAATAGTACGGTGGCATAGGGTAAAGGTTCTTGTACCTCATCAACTACGGTAGCTGATAACATCAATGTATCTTGAGGTATTATTGCTGCTTGAGATTGAAAACAGAAAACAGAAATTAAAATTAAAATTAAAACACGAAACATTACACAAGAAATTATAGATATAACCTGTTAGCTGAATTAATTTAGTGCATACTTAATTCTGCCAAGGGGCTTATGTTAATGAAGTTTACGTATTGCAGAATGGTAAGTGCACTAATTTTGCCAATGATTCTGGCAAACAAACCATGAATGTCGGTTTCCAGTCCTTTTGGTTGAGCCAATACGGACACTCCAGTCTTATGTGTGCGGTTTCGAACAAGTCAAGCTGTACATCAGCTCCAATATACCCTTTGTCACCATAGATGCTACAGTCGTGATAAGTATGTTTTACATCTTTCATATAATAGAGGTCAGCCACACTTGCCTTTGACAGATCATAGGAATGGATAACTCCACTTAACCCACAGAGAGCGTGTAACTTATAACCAAAATAACACTTGTTCTGCGAAGCACAGAAGCCGAAATCGGGAGCTTGCGAGAAATTGCCGGTACGTCCCATCTTGCAACGTTTTCCTCTTGCAACCCTACAAACCTCTATCGGCTTGGAGTCAACAAAGAATTGTTCCTCTCCGCCATCCATTTCCATGGCAATCCGCTTGTGCAGTTCCTCACACAGACCTGCCGTTTTTTTCCTGCGGTCATTGAACTGTCTCCTTGATATGAGATTGGGAATGCTGTCCTTGTATTCTTGCAATTTATAGTCGAACAACCACTTCTCACTATCAATGCTCTCGGTCTCTGCCGTCAAGGATAGCGCCACCACTTCCAAATCCGAAAACTTGGGGGAACAGGACCACGACGTGGAACATTACCCGATTCGTTGACGAGATTTTCAGAGAATTGCTTGCATATCTCAAGTATTTTGACGAATTTTTTGTATAAAGGTTGTACATACGAGAAAAACAAATTTTTTGCCACTTTTTTTGCGATTTCCATTATTTTGTGTCGTTTTTCATAATGATTGCCGCTTTCGGCACATACGCCGTTGCCACCAAACAACCATCAAACAATTCCACGACTACTCTCTGTTGTCCGGCAATCCTTGTCACCCTTCCATGGATGCCATTGAATTCACCTTCAGTTATCACCACTTCATCCCCCAACTTATACTTGATATTTTCAGAAGTAACTGGGATGACATGTGGATTCTTTATCGATGTCAAGCGGATGAAATTATCCATGGCAGAATCAGAAATAATTAGCGGAGGATTCTTGTCTGGAGCATCCTCACGGAAGGAAGTGTGATCGTAGTAGAAACCAAGAAGTGATCTACTGTCAGACGCATTGACATTGCGACACAAGGCTTCTACTTGACTGCAAGATGCATGAACAAAGATAAACGAAGGGAGCAATGGCTTTGTCACAATGTGTTTCTTTCCTTGCTTCCTTACTTCTTTATATCGCAAAGGAACATAACATTCAAGTCCTTTAGTTTCTACAAAAGCTTTAGCTTTGATGATACGTCCATACGATACACGAAGAACATACCATTGCGTACTTTGGGTAGGCACATTTTCTACCGACACCCCATCTTTGACATCATCAGAAATGGAGGGCGTACAAGAGGTAAGTCTTGCACTTGGACACGATGAGCCTGTGTCGGTAGGCTGCCCATTATACAATGAAGCGTCAGCCGTTAAAGGCTGTTTGGTGTTATCTTCCAATGTTATTGCTCAGAGGTTAGATTAAACCAATAGACTTTCACCCTGTAAAACACTTAGCAGCTCCCTTTTTCTCCTTGTTAGATATATAAAAGGAGCATCGGACCCAGGGCGGAGACATTGCCGCCGGAGAAGTCCTCGGCTCACCATGCCACGCTACTCGGCCGCATGGCCATGGCTGTTGGACTCCGTCTTGCTCTGGCTGTTGCCACTCACCGTCCCCGTAGTATCCTCGGGAGCGGGCTGCTCTATCTCCTCGGGCACCTCCTCTTCCACTTCGGGCTGTTCGGGCTGCTCGACGATCGTGTCAACCTGCGTTTGCGGTTTGTCGTCCACCACCGGTTCCTCATAAGGAATGGTATCGGCAGGCAGGACATCAGGCTGCTCGGGCTGCGACGACGAGGTAGAGAACATGGCGAAGCCTATCACGGCCACTACCAGCACCACTACCGCCACGCCTATCCACAGCCAGCGCCGGTTGGGACGGTCGTCCTCGTCCACCGTGGCTGCATGCCAAGGATTCTTCGGGCCGCCACCCGTGGGTCGGGGCGCCTCGTAGTGCTCACCCTTGGCAGCATTGGGCAGCGTGATCTGCATCACGCCATGACACTCCGGACATTGGCATTCGACCGTCATGCCCGGTTCGGCATCGATGATAAACTGCGTTCCGCAGTTGTCGCAAGTAATCTGATATTTCATTTATTACTCCTTTCCAAGTTTGATCAAGACTGCGCTTGACAGTTCTTCTCCAGTTCAGGCTTCACGGCCTGGAGCACCCTTTCGGTCGCTCCCGTGAGTTTTTCGACAAAGGCAGCTGCCCGTCCCGCACTCTCCTGGAGAAAAGCCTCATCCTTAGTAAAGCGGTTCATCAGCTGAGCAAAGCCCGCATCATCAGAGACCTCGAAGCCACCCTGGGCCGCTATCAGTCCCTGCGCCTCCTGGAAATGCTTGTTGTTGGGTCCGAAGAGGATCGGCATACCCCATACCGCGGCCTCCAGCACATTGTGGATGCCCACACCGAAGCCTCCACCCACATAGGCCACGCGGCCATAGTGATAGACCGAGGAGAGAAGTCCGAAGCAGTCGATGATCAAGACGTCGGCATCGGCCACGGTCTCCTCGCTCGACTGGGTGTAGCGGGCCACCTTCTTGCCTTGCAGCAACTGGCGGATCTGCGCCAGGTGCTCCTCCTTGATGACATGAGGGGCGATGATGAGTTTCCACTCGGGACGGGAGGCAAAATAGCGAAGGAAGAGTTCCTCGTCGGGCAACCAAGAGGACCCTGCCACGAAGACACGGTGCGAGTCGCCGACAAAGCGCTCCACCAGGGGCAACTGCTTGCGCGCCTCCCTCACCTGGAGCACGCGGTCGAAACGGGTGTCGCCCACAACTTCCACCTGGTCGATGCCTATCGAGGAGAGCAGCTGGCTACTCTCCTCGTTCTGGACAAAGAAGCGGCTGAAGCAGCGCAACATGCGGCCATACTGCCGTCCATAGGGACGGAAGAAGATCTGACCAGGGCGGAAGATGCTGCTCACGCTATAGGTCGGCACCCCGCGATGGTTCAAGATATGGAGGTAGTTGTACCAAAACTCATACTTCACGAAAAAGGCCATGACAGGGCGTACCGTGCGAAGGAAGCGGCGCGCGTTGCCGACGGTGTCGATCGGGAGGTAGGTGACGATGTCCGCCCCCTTGTAGTCCTTGCGCACCTCGTAGCCCGAAGGCGAGAAGAAGGTGAGCAGGATCTTGTAGTCGGGAAACTCGCGGCGTATGGCCTCCATCAACGGACGGCCTTGCTCAAACTCGCCGAGCGACGCGGCATGAAACCAGACATAGCGAGCCGTAGGATCGACCCGCTGCTGAAGCACGCCAAAGGCTGCTTGCTCGCCACGCCACATCTTGCGCACCTTCGAGTCGAAGCGCGCAGCAATGCGGACGCCCAGTTGCATGGCATACATGATGAAGTTGTACATTACCTCTTGTAGGGTTGATGATTAGCTAATGACGTGAGAGACAGAATGGCGGGCGCGCCCGCCCGTTCTTATCCCAGTTCGCTGATGGCGCGATGGAGGCGACGGAGGGTCTCCTCCTTGCCGAGGAAGGCCGAGATGTCAAACATACCGGGACCCTTGCCGACACCGACAAGCGCCAGGCGGAACGCGTTCATCACGTCGCCGAGCTTGTAGCCCTTCTCCTCGACCCACTTCATCACCACTGGTTCCTGGCCCTCAACCGAGAAGTCCTCGACCTCCTGGAGCACCTGCGCCAGTTCGGTCATCTGCTGGGCGGAATACTCCTTCCAGCGCTTCTTCGCCGTCTTCTCGTCATACTCCGTAGGAGCGATGAAGAAGAAGGCGCAGAGCGGCCACAACTCATGGACGAAATCGACACGGTCCTTCATCATGTGGACCACCTGGCGCACACGATCCATGGTCGTATCGACGCCATTGTTGGCCACGATGGGCGCGAAGAGGCCTGCGATCTCCTCGTCGCTCTTCCGCAGCATATACTCGTGGTTGAACCAAATCGCTTTCTTGTAGTCGAACTTCGCTCCTGCCTTGGAGCACTTCGTGATGTCGAAGGCCTCCACCAGTTCGTCGAGCGAGAACATCTCCTGCTCCGTGCCCGGATTCCATCCCAGCAGAGCAAGGAAATTGACCACGGCCTCGGGGAAATAGCCACTCTCGCGGAAGCCCGTGCTGACCTCGCCCGTCTTCGGGTCTTCCCACTCCAGGGGGAAGACGGGAAATCCCAGGCGGTCGCCATCACGCTTCGACAGTTTGCCCTTGCCCTCGGGCTTGAGCAGCAACGGCAGGTGGGCGAAGCGCGGCATGGTGTCCTCCCAGCCGAAAGCACGGTAGAGCAGGACGTGGAGGGGCGCACTCGGGAGCCACTCCTCGCCACGGATCACGTGGCTGATGCCCATCAAGTGGTCATCGACAATATTGGCCAAGTGGTAGGTGGGCAGCTCGTCGTGGCTCTTGTAGAGCACCTTGTCATCGAGGATATCGGTCTTGACGTGGACGTCGCCACGGATCATATCATGGACCACGACCTCCTCGCCCGGCTCCACGAGGAAACGGACGACATACTGCTCGCCGTCGTCGATGAGCTGCTTGACCTCCTCGGCAGAACGCGTGAGCGAGTTGCGCATCGTCAGTCGCGTGTGGGCGTCATACTGGAAGTTCTTCACCTCAGCACGCTTCTGCTCCAGTTCCTCGGGCGTATCGAAGGCATAGTAGGCCTTGCCCTCGTCGAGGAGCTGCTGCACATACTCCTTATAGATCTCCCTGCGCTCGCTCTGACGGTACGGGCCGTGGCTTCCACCGAAGCTGACCCCCTCGTCAAAGTGGATACCCAACCAGCGGAACGACTCCAGGATATACTCTTCCGCTCCCGGTACGAAGCGGCTGGAGTCTGTGTCCTCAATGCGGAACACCAGCGATCCATGATGCTGGCGGGCAAACAAATAGTTGAACAAAGCCGTGCGAACACCGCCAATATGCAACGCTCCCGTGGGACTGGGTGCAAAGCGAACCCGCACCTGCGAAGACGCTGCTTCTGCTGTAAATTTTTCTTCCATCATAAATTGATAAGCGTGGATAGCCTAAAATTTTCGGCAAAAGTAATGCTTTTTTTTCGATTATACCATATTTTTTTCGTAATTTCGCCGAGCAAAGGCATTTATGCCCCTATACTAAGGGCTAAGAACCAACCAAAACGAACATTACGCATCATGAAGCAATTCAGACATAACGGCACCAACAACTGGCCTTCCATCCTTACGCGCATAGCGCTCGTGCTGACGAGCGTGACCATCATCGTCCTGTTTTTGCCCCGCGACAGCAGCCGACTTCTGCACTATAGCGAGGGCCAGCCGTGGACGGACGGCGCCCTGATCGCTCCCATCGACTTCCCCGTCTTCAAGTCGGAGGCGACCCTGAAGTATGAGCGCGACTCCGTGCGCGAACGCTTCCAGCCCTACTTCAACTGGGACGACCGCATGGAGGAGCAGTCGCTCCAGGCGTTTCATGAGAAGTTCAAGGACGGCATACCGGGACTGACGGGCAACTACGTCCAGATCATCGCCCATAGGTTGCACCAGATCTACGAGCGCGGCGTGCTCGACCCCACCCAGCTGGCGCAGTATAGCGATGGCGACACGACGACAGCCATCCGCGTCGTGACGGGCAAGGAGGCCGTGACGCTGCCCACGGATAGCGTGCTGACGACGCTCGGCGCCTACCAATATCTCTTCCTCGACGACCGTCTGATGCCGGTGAGGGCCAAGTTGCAGGCTTGCAACCTCAACGATTTCATCTCGCCCAACCTCCGCTACGACCGAAGCCGGAGCGAAATGGAGCTCAACGACAATCTCAGCCTCATCACGCAGGCAAGCGGAATGGTGCTCAAGGGGCAGCGCATCATCACCCAGGGCGACATCGTCACCTCGCGGATGATGCTCGTGCTCAACTCCTACGAGCGCGCCATGGCGAAGCAGAGCGCCTCGGAGAACGAATTGCGATCGACCATAGCGGGACAGACCATCTACATCCTGCTGCTCGTCTCGCTCTTCACCCTCTATCTGGCGCTCTTCCGCAAGGACTACTTCACGAAGCCGCGATCCATAGCCATGCTCTACGCCTTGCTCGTTTTCTTCCCGCTCCTGACGTCCTTCATGATGAAGCACCCGTTCTTCAGCATCTATATCATCCCGTTTGCCATCTCGCCCATCTTCGGGCGCGTCTTCATGGATTCGCGAACGGCCTTCATCCAGCACGTCACGACCATCCTCATCTGTGCCGTGGCCGTGAAATACCAGTATGAGTTTATCACCGTACAGCTGGTGGCGGGCCTCGTGGCAATCTACTCGCTCCGCGAACTGTCGCGAAGGAGTCAGATATTCCTCACGGCGATCCTCGTCACGGCTGCCTCGGCGCTGGTCTATTTCGCGCTCCAGCTCATCCAGACGGATGATGTCTCGAAGCTCGACCGCGCCATCTACTACTACTTCACGATCAATGGTTTCTTCCTCCTCTTCACCTATCCCTTGATGCTGGTGATCGAGAAGGCCTTCGGATTCACCTCGACGGTGACGCTCTTCGAGCTTTCCAATACAAACAACCCGTTGCTTCGCGAACTGAGCGAGAAGGCGCCGGGCACGTTCCAGCACTCCATCACCGTGGGCAACCTGGGAGCGGAGATAGCCAACAAGATTGGGGCCAAGGCGCAACTGGTGCGTACGGGGGCGCTCTACCATGACATCGGAAAGATGGAGAACGCGGTCTATTTCACGGAGAACCAGGCGGGCTTCAACCCGCACGACAAACTGTCGGACACGGAGAGCGCGGCCATCATCATCGGCCACGTCACGGAGGGTCTGCGCCTGGCCGAGGAGCACCACCTGCCACAGGTCATCCGCGACTTCATCGCCACGCACCACGGCACGGGACTGACGCGCTACTTCTACATCAAATATACCAACGAGCATCCCGACGAGGAGGTCGATGAGAGCCTGTTCCGCTACTCGGGTCCAAACCCGTTCACGCATGAGCAAGCGATCCTGATGATCTGCGACACGGTAGAGGCGGCTTCACGATCCCTCAAGGAGTATTCTCCCGAGAGCATCAGCGCCTTGGTCGATAGTATCATCCAGTCACAGGTGCGCGAGGGCTTCTTCAACGACTGCCCCATCACCTTCCGCGACCTGCAGACGGCCAAGAACGTGCTCATCGGACGCCTGAAGTCGATCTACCACACCCGTATCTCCTACCCCGAACTCAGCGAGGAGGCTCGCAAGAAGGTGGAAGAGAAGAAAGAGGAGGAGGAGAAAAAGCGGGAAGAACTTACCGAGCAGGTGACGGAAGGCACGGAGAAGAAAGAGGAAGAGAACGTATAATTGGAATAAAATAGACAAGCGTCCTGCCTCGACAGGACATCGGGTAAAAAAGAGAATGGGACTCATCGGCCTTCGTTATGTGAAGGCTTGGTGAGTCCCTTTCTTCTGTTGCTTCTATTTTTCCTATCGCTATTAGGGCACGACCACTACAGGCTGCGGCGATAGATCTCTATCACTTCGTCGCGGGTCAAGGTGTGGTAGCCACCGGTATTGCGGGGGCAGACGTCGGCATACTTTTCGATGTCGGCTTCCTTGGCATCGACCTCCGTGATGGTCATGGCGAGGCCGAGCTCGCGCATCCAGGACTCCATCGTCTCCAGTCCTTCGAGGGCCACGGTCTTGTCGTCCTTGCCCTCGGGACGCACGTCCCATACAGCGAGGGCCAGGCGCTTGAAGCGGGCCACGGCTTCGTCGCTCTTCTCTATCAGCAGGCGGTAGTAAGCACCCGAGACTGCCGAGAGCGTATGGCCATGGATGGCATTGGTAAAGGCTGCCACGGCCTGTCCCAGCATGTGGACCTCCCAGTCCGTGGCCTTGCCACACTCCGTCAGGCCGTTGAGGCCCCACGTGGCCGTCCACATGATATTGCTGCGCGCCTCATAGTCCTCGGGATTGACCAAGGCCTTGCGCGAACTGACGATCAGCGAGCGCATGAGGCCCTCGGCCAGGTAGTCGCTCGTGTTATCATCGCTTCCCGAGAGATACTGCTCCAGGATGTGGGACATGATGTCGTAGATGCCCGCCACCATGTGATACTTCGGGACGGTGTAGGTAAACTCCGGGTTGAGGATGGCAAAGTCAGGATTGCGGAAGTGGTTGAACAACTTCAGTTCCTCCTTGTGCGAGGAGATGACCGATCCACTATTCATCTCTGATCCCGTGCCCGCCATGGTCAGCACCACGCCCACGGGCGTCCAGCGACTGTCGAGTTTGCCGAAATGCTTGAAATAGTAGTCCCACGAATCGCGCTCCTGGTAGGCTGAGGCCGAGACCGCCTTGGCATAGTCGGCCGTAGAACCGCCACCGACGGCGAGGATGAGATCCACCCCCTCCTCACGCACCTTGCGAGCACCCTCCAGCACTTTCTCGATGTCCGGATTGGGCAAGACGCCTCCGTCCTCGATGATGGTCTTGCCCGCCTCGCGCAGTACCTTGACCACCTGGTCGTAGATGCCAAAGCGCTTGATGGAGCCTCCGCCATAGGAGAGCATGACCTTCGGACCATAGTTTTTGAGTTCGTCGCCGAGCAAGCCCAGCGCGTCCTTACCAAAATGTACTTTGGTAGCGTTGTGATAAGTGAAGTTTCCTAACATAACCTTTCTTCTTTATGTGATTGATAACGCTTGCAAAGGTAGCCATTTTCTCTCGATCTCCCGAAACCCTTTTTTGGGAAAAACTTACCCAAAAGACGGAAATCAGTCCTCCAGCGCAGCAAGGAAACTGCGGATGCTGGGAAAGAGCAAGTTGCTCCCCTCCCCCGCCAAAGCCTCGTCGGGGAGCGGTCCCGAGTTGATGGCGACCGTGAAGCAGCCTGCTGCCACGCCCGCTCTCACCCCTAAGGGAGCGTTTTCGACCACGATGCCCTGCCACGGCTGCAAGTTGCCAGCCTTGCGCAGTCCCGCGAGATAAGGATCGGGCGCCGGCTTGCCGTTCTTCACGTCATAAGCCGTGGTGATATGCGCCTCGTCGAGGAAGTCGCCGAAGTCGTGGAGCAAGCGCAGGATGAGCGGCCGCTGTCCGCTGCCCGTGACGACATTGATGCTCAGTCCGCGAGACGCAAACCAGCCCATCAGTTGGCGCACGCCGTCGAAGATACGCGTCTCCGGCAACTCATGGAAGTAGCGCGTCTTGACGTCATACATCCTTTGTGCCTCCGCCTCATCGACCTCGCGCCCCAGTTGGCGCTTCACATAGTCGCGGATCGTGTCCACGCCCCTTGCCCCCTCTGTGGCATAGGCGTCGGCCTCCGTGAAATGGATTCCGAAGTCGCTCATGGCACGCTTCCATGCCTTCGCATGATGGGGCATACTATCATAGAGCACGCCGTCCATATCAAACAGTACGGCCTTGGGGTCAAACCGTTCGTAGCCGTGCTGATCCAAATAGTGCTTGATCTCGTTGTCGAACATAATCACTTGATTCCATCAAAAAGGCGACGTGTCAGAGTCGGAGAAAAGCCGTTAGGCCCTTGCCTTCCGAGACACGCCGCCATGCTGTTGCTATCTCTCTTTACGCCTCCTGGCTCAGACGCTCCTGGATGGCCTTGCTCTCGGCCTCATATCCCGGTTTGTCGAGCAGGGCGAACATATTCTTCTTATACGCCTCCACGCCCGGCTGGTTGAAGGGGTTGACGCCGAGGACGTTGCCACTAATGCCACAGCCGATCTCGAAGAAGTAGATGAGCTGGCCGATGTAGTAGGCATTGAGGCGCGGCAGGGTGATACGGATCTGCGGCACTCCTCCGTCGGAATGGGCCAGGCGCATGCCCAGCTCCGCCATCTTGTTGACCTCATCGACGCGCTTCCCCTCCAGGAAGTTGAGGCCGTCGAGGTTCTCCTCGTCGTGCGGGAAGAGGAGCTCATGCTCGGGCGTCTCCACGCTCAGCACGGTCTCCCAGATGGAGCGCTCGCCCTCCTGGATCCATTGTCCCATGGAGTGGAGGTCGGTCGTGAAGTCGCAAGACGCAGGGAAGATGCCCTTATGATCCTTGCCCTCGCTCTCTCCATAGAGCTGCTTCCACCACTCGGCCACGAAATGGAGCTTCGGCTGGAAGTTGGCCATGATCTCGATCTTCTTGCCCGCCTTCTGGTAGAGCGCGTTGCGCACGGCTGCATACTGCGCCGCGATATTGTCGCAGTAGGGCACGTCCAGTCCTGTGGCCTTCTCCATGTCCTGGGCGCCCGCCACGAGCTGGCGGATATCAAATCCTGCCACGGCGATCGGGAGCAGACCCACCGGCGTGAGGACCGAGAAGCGTCCACCCACGTTGTCGGGGATGACGAACGTCTTGTAGCCCTCCTTGTCGGCAGCCGCACGGGCCGCACCCTTGTAGGCGTCGGTGATGGCGACGATCACATCCTTGGCCGCCTCCTTGCCCCGCTCGGCCTCACATTGCTTCTTCAGCAGGCGGAAGGTGAGGGCCGTCTCCGTGGTCGTGCCGCTCTTGGAAATATTGATCACGCCAAAGCGCTTACCCTTCAGATAGGTGGTCAGTTCGTAGAGGTAGTCCTCGCCAATGTTGTTGCCGGCAAAGAGGATGACCGGGTTGCGGTCGTCGCGGACCAGCCACGAGAAACTATTGCCCAGAGCCTCGATGATGGCGCGTGCGCCGAGGTAAGAACCTCCGATACCGGCCACGACGACATAGTCGCACTGGCTGCGGAGCGTGTCGGCCACGGCCTGCACCTCGTCGAGAAACTCCGGTGTGATGCTCGACGGCAGATGCAGCCATCCGAGGAAGTCATTGCCCGGGCAGGTGCCCTGCTCCAAAGCGGTCTGAGCCGCTGCTACCTGAGGTGCGTAAGCCTCCAGGGTCCCCGGATCGAGGAAGGAGAGCGCCTTGGTGATGTCTAAACGAATCTTTTCCATAAACCTATTGTGTGATTTGTTGTGTTATTGTGTTGCGGATGGGTGGTGTCCATCCTTGTTATCCTTATTATATATCATATCGCCTCACGCCCCCGGATTGGTCATGTTCCTGATGGCCTCGGCGGCATTGGCCCTCTCGTAGAGGATGCGATAGACGGTGTCGAGCGTCGGCGTATGCAGGTGGACGTGGTGGGCACGGAGCTCCTGGGCGATGACGTACATACACTTCGTGCCGAAATAGCCCTCGGCGATCATCTCCATCTCGGCCTGGGCCGCCTTGACGGTATAGCCCCGCCCGATCATGGCGCCAAACGTGTAGTTGCGCGAGAGGCGCGAGTAGCCCGTGACGAGCTGGTCGCCCAGATAGACCGTGTCGAGCATGTCTCGCCAGATGGGGTTGAGGGCATTGAGGAATGCGTTCATCTCCTGCATGGCGTTGGTCATGAGCACGGCGTGGAAGTTGTCGCCAAAGTCGAGCGACCGGCAGATGCCGGCACAGATGGCATAGACGTTCTTCAGCACGGCCGCATACTCGATGCCAACCACGTCCTGCGAGGTCTTGGTCTTGATATAGTGGGAGCGGAGCACGCTGCTGAAGGCCTGGGCCCGCGCCTCGTCCGTGCAGCCCACGGTCAGGTAGGTGAGGCGCTGCTGGGCCACCTCCTCGGCATGGGAAGGGCCTCCGATGCAGGCCAACTGGCCCTCGGGCACGCCAAAGCGGCGGTGGACATACTCCGTGAAGACCGTGTTCTCGCCCGGCACGACCCCCTTGATGGCCGTGATGACAAACTTGTCGCGCATGGGCACGCGCACCTTGTCGAGCAGTTCCTTCGTATAAGGCGACGGCGTGACGAAGAGCAGCGTGTCGTAGTGGGAGACGATGTAGTTGATGTCCGATGAGAAGTCTATCTCCGCGACGTCGAAGGCGAGGTTGCGGAGATAGCCCGGGTTGTGGCGGAGCAGCTTGAAGCGGTCGATGGTAATCGGGCGCCGCACATACCACCCTATCTCGTGGGTGTGCTCCACTATCACCTTGGCCAAGGCCGTAGCCCAACTGCCGCTACCTATGACAGCTATACGTCCGTTTACCATCGCGCATCCTGTAGTTGACTATTACTTTTTTATATAGAGTAATCCTTCGGCCTATGCCTCCGTCTCAGCCGGGGTCACAGCGTCTATCCAGCGCTGGATCTCATCGACCGACGGCTTCTCATAGCCGAGCTTATACTTCTTGTTGATCTCGCCGAGCTTCTGCTGCAGGCCCTGAGCCTTCTCGCCACAGATGTCGGAGAGGAGGTTGAAGCCCGCCTTGCGGAGCACATAGACCCACTCCTCAGGCACGCCGATCTTTGCCCAGGCCTCGATGCTATCCTGCGGCATCTTCTTCTCCGGCTTCATCTGGGGGAAGAGGATCACCTCCTGGATGGTCTCCTGGCCCGTCATGAGCATCGTCAGACGGTCGATACCGATACCGATACCGCTGGTCGGCGGCATGCCGTACTGCAGGGCGCGGAGGAAGTCGTGGTCGATGATCATGGCCTCGTCGTCTCCCTTCTCGCTCAGGCGCATCTGCTCCTTGAAGCGCATCTCCTGGTCGATGGGGTCGTTGAGCTCGGAGTAGGCGTTGGCCACCTCCTTGCCGTTGACCATCAGTTCGAAGCGCTCGGTCAGTCCGGGCTTGCTGCGATGCATCTTCGTCAGCGGCGACATCTCGACGGGGTAGTCCGTGATGAAGGTCGGCTGGATGAACGTGCCCTCGCAGAACTCTCCGAAGAGTTCGTCGATGAGTTTGCCCTTGCCCATGGTCTCATCGACCTCCATGCCCTTGGAAAGGCAGAAGGCGCGGATCTCCTCCTCGGTCTTGTCCGTGCAGTCAAAGCCCGTCTTCTCCTGGATGGCCTCCAGGATGGGGAGGCGGCGGAAGGGAGCCTTGAAGGAGATGACGTGGTCGCCATGCTTCACCTCCGTGGTGCCGTTGTTGACGGCCTTGCAGATGGTCTCGAGCAGCTGCTCTGTGAAGGCCATCATCCAGTTGTAGTCCTTATACTGCACATAGAGCTCCATGCAGGTAAACTCGGGGTTGTGGAACTTGTCCATACCCTCGTTGCGGAAGTTCTTGCCGATCTCATAGACGCCCTCAAATCCGCCTACGATCAGTCGCTTCAGATAGAGCTCGGTGGCGATACGCATGTACATATCGACGTTGAGGGCATTGAAATGGGTGATGAAGGGGCGGGCCGAGGCGCCTCCGGCGATGGACTGGAGGGTCGGGGTCTCGACCTCGGTATAGCCGTGGCGGTCGAAGAAGGCGCGCATGGTGCGAAGCACGGTGGCACGCTTGAGGAAGGTATCCTTGACGCCGTCGTTGACGACGAGATCGACATAGCGGCGACGGGCGCGCAACTCGGGGTCATCAAACTTGTCGTAGGCCACGCCGTCCTTGTACTTGACGATGGGCAGCGGCTTGAGGCTCTTCGACAGGAGGACGAGCTCCTGTGCGTGAACGCTGATCTCGCCCATCTGGGTCTTGAAGACGAAGCCACGCACGCCGATGAAGTCGCCGATGTCGAGCAACTTCTTGAAGACTACGTTGTATAAGTTTTTGTCCTCGCCCGGGCAAATGTCGTCGCGGGTGATGTAAACTTGGATTCTGCCTTTGCTATCCTGAAGTTCGACAAAGCTGGCCTTGCCCATGATACGGCGGCTCATCATACGTCCTGCAATGACCACCTCGCGCTTCTCGTCCTCCTTAAATTCGTCTCTGATCTCGGTAGAGAAAGCGTTGGTAGGATATTCTGCCGCGGGATACGGGTCGATACCCATCTCGCGCAGCTGCTGCAAACTTTGTCGGCGGCCAATCTCCTGGTCGCTCATTTCTAAAATGTTCATATTACCTAAGATATGATTCTATAATTATTTCTACGTTTGCAAAGATACAAAGAATATTCCGAAGGGCGTATCTTTTTACTGTTTTTTAGCGTATTGCGGGGAAAACAACCGCGGAAACAGCGTGTCACGGGGAAAAGAATTGCGAAAATAGTAGAAAACAACCGATATAACAAATAACGGGTCCATCGCCGGGACACATAGCAAAAGAACTTGAACAAGATTTACAACAAAGAACAAACAACGCTTCGCCAGGACAAATCAGCAGCAAATGTGTCCAAGGCGAAGCGTTGTATTTAGTTGTTTACCTTGCAGCAAGATTGTGACACGCAAAGCGTGTAAAGTTGTAACTTGTTGTAAAAGTTGTATTGGTTGTTTTCCCTACTCAGCAGACCATTTTGATACTACCGGGCCACCTGCTTGACGACCGTGCCATCGGCCTGACGGCGGAGGACGATGCCGTGGTTCGTAGGCTGGCGGAGTCTGCGTCCGTCAGGACTGTAGCAGACCGAGGGCGCGGGCGCGTCGAGGCGCGGGCGCGAGAGGATGGAGGTGGAAGGCAGCGACTGCAAGCGGGGCGTGACATAGGAGTCGGCGTAATAGACGCGGTCGGGCCCCACATTGACGAGCAGGGTCTGGGTCTTGTACTCGGTCTCGTAGGTCTCCGTGGAGGGATTGTAGTTGAGGACCAGCATATCCTTCAGGTCGAAGGGGTCGAGCTGGGAGGATTCGGGCAGATAGTCTGCAGGCATGGCGAAGAGGTGGAGACAGGACCACGTATCGACACCAAGGTATTGCGGAAGGACGGTGATGCGGTTGTCGCGCCATTCGCCCACCACCCAGTAGGTCTCGTCCCTGTTGGAGCTATAGGGCAACTGCCAGTAGATCTTGTCGCCATCGCAGACGGCAGGCACCTCCTCGTCCATATCATCCTCTATGAAGGGGTTATAATGGACGAAATGGATGGTCTGCTCAGGCTTTCCCTCGGGCTTCTGCGTGGGCTCATAGCGGAGCGGTACGATCGTGGTCAGTCCCTCGCCATAGCAGCTCCAGCCTCCCGTGGCCGTGGCCAGTCCGAGGATGTAGCGGGGCATGCCCTGCTGATCGAGGCCTCCATCGACCAGGGCGAGCGTGTCGCCACGCAGGGTGAAGCGGACGTCGGTCTCAGCCTCGTCGGGCAGGCAGTCGAGCTCCCCGTCGCCCCGGTCGCTGAGCACCATGCGACGCGCATAGAATACGGTCCCATCGTCGCCCTCAAACATCGCCTGGGGCAGACGCGCCACGAGGGTGTCGCCCCCCGCACGGTCGAGTTTGAGCCACGTGTCGGTGGGAAAGAAGACGAAGGGATTGGACAAATAGACGCTGCCGTCCTCGGCCTCCACATAGTCGGCCGTATAATACGTCACGCTATCAAGGTAGGCCACGCCCTCTCCCGGGTCATAGAAACTGGTGGCGCTCCTCACCTGGTGGGCATGGATCGTACCGTCGGGCGCCTCGTAGCGGATGGACTCCGCGCCTGGAAAACTCGTTTGCGCCGCCGTGCCCAGCGAGAGGAGGGAGGCAGCGACCAATGGCAATAGTCTGATTTTGTTCATATCGTAAGTAGTTTAAAAATTGGTGAATACTGCGTAGCGAGCGGAGCGCCCTTAGGCGAACGGAGACCACGACTTCCCCCGCTTTAGGCGAGGAGGTACCACATGTAGCCGCCAAAGGTGAGCACGAGGACGGCTCCCTCCCACCGCTCGATGGTATATTTGGTGAAGGAGAAAAACCAGATCATGATGGTCGAGACGAGCATCATGTAGAGATCCACGTTGGTGATGCCCTCGATGTGCATGGGCGAGATCATGCCCGTGAGGCCCAGGATGAAGAGGATGTTGAGGACGTTGCTGCCGAGGACGTTGCCGATGGCGATGCCACTATTGCCCTTCTTGGCCGCCACGACGCTCGTGGCGAGTTCCGGCAGCGAGGTGCCACCCGCCACAATGGTCAGTCCGATGACGGCGTCGCTCACGTTCAGCGCCCGTGCCACCTCGGTAGCGCCTCCGACAAAGAGGTTGCTGCCGCCGATGAGGGCGGCCAGGCCCACGACCATCCACAGGGCGGCCAGCCAACCCTTCATGGGTTGCTTGGCAGAAGCCTCGTCGGCTGCGGCCTCCTGGGCTGTCTGACCTTGGGTTGTCTCTCCTTGGGCAGGCTGCGCGACAGGCTGGGCCGAGGTGGCGCCCTTGATCGTGAGGCGCATGAAGACGAGGAAGAAGACGAAGAGGATGGCGCCGTCGAGGCGTGTGATGACCCAGTCGTTCTGACACATCATGAGTAGGACGACCGAGGCCACGAGGGCGCAGGGCACGTCTTTGAAGACCGTGGATCGCAGGATCGTCATAGGGGCCACGAGGGCGGCCACGCCGACGATGAGCAGGGCGTTGAAGATATTGCTTCCCACGACATTGCCCACGGCCAGGTCAGGAGTGCCCTTGAGGGCGGAGACGACGCTGACGCAGAGCTCGGGCATGGAGGTGCCCAGGGCGACAATGGTCAGTCCGATGACTATCTGGGGCACGCGGAGCCGCTCGGCCACGGCCACCGCCCCCTCGGTGAGTCGGTCGGCGCCCCAAAGGACGAGCACCACGCCCACCAAAATCCACAAAGCATTTAGCAACATACTCTTCTTTCTGTTATATTTCTACTTTTTTAATGATGTCTCCCTCGGCCTCTCGGCCCTTGGAAGGAGCGAGATTCGCATCCGCCAAAAGGCGAAAAGCGTATCTCCGATGCAAAAATACGAAAAAACCCTGAATGCCAAAACATTCAGGGCTCATTTTTCTCTTTTTGACTATAAAGGGAAAGAACAAGCAACAAGACGTGGACAAACGTCCTGCTTATAGGGGAAAACAACTCATACAACCAATACAATCATGTACAACGCTTCGCATGGAACAATCTTGCTGCCAGATAAACAACAAAATACAACAAAGGGTTCCATGAAATGGAACGCTTCGCCAGGACAAAATGTCAGGAAATATCCAAGGCGAAGCGTTGTATATTGTCGTTTCACTACAAGCAACCTTTAGTTGCAGGGGCCTCGAAGAGGCAATGTCCCCGCGAAGCGTTGTTCAAAGTTGTAAAAGTTGTTCAAGTTGTTTTCCTTCATCAGCAAGCGATACAGGTCGAAAACCATCACGCTGCTTTGCTAACGGGCGTCAGAAGGGGCGTCCTCCGGGATGACCCATGGGCGGGCGTCCACCCGGAGGTCCCATAGGCGGGCGTCCACCCGGAGGTCCCATCATCGGGCCGTCGTCGCCACGGCGCACGCCTGCTGGATGCTGCGGCTTGCCTCCGAAGAGGTTGAAGCGATAGGAGATCGTCAGGAGCGCGTAGCTGTTGATGCTGTTATACTCCGTGTCCGTGCGGCCCATGGCGTTGACCACGCGCGAGAGGTTGCTCTGCTGGTGGAGGATGTCGTAGAGCTGGAGCGAGATCGTGAGCGGCTTGCCACGCAGGAAGCTCTGCGCCACCTGGGCGTTCCAAAGCAGTTCGTTGCTGTTGAGCGAGGCGTCGTTGTAGCCTCGGCGGCTGTTCATGTGGAGGTCCGTGGAGAGGCTCGTGCCCCAGGGCGCCGTGAGGTTGATGGATCCACCATAGGCGAAGCGCCAGGTGTTGAGGTTTTGTGCCGACTGCAGCTGGTTCTTCGTGTGGTTGTACTCCACCGACCCGTCGAGGGCCACCTCCAGCCAACTGTTGCGATAGCTGAAGGTCAGTCGCTCGCTGAGGTTGGTCTGATTGGTGATGTTGCGCTCCACGAGGCTCTGCCGCGACTGCTGCAGGAGCGAGGCGTAGCGGTTGAGATCGACGGTCGTGAAGGTATTGACATTCCATACGCCCAGGGTGTCGATGCTCGTGTTGAACATCACGCCCGCGTTCAGGTTCCAGTTGCCATTGATGTTGACGGGCCTCACCACGCGGGCTCCCGAGCTGGCGTCGTAGGTCACGCTATTGCCGATGGCGTTGTGGACGGAGGCGAAGTGGAAGAAGGTCATCCACGACTGCGTGTATCTCTGCCGGTAGCCATTGTAGAACGCATGGATGCGATGGGTGAAGGCGGGTCGCAGACCCGGGTTGCCGACGCTCACGTTCTGCGGGTCGGTATTGTCCGTGATGTCGAGCAGCTGGCTCATCGTGGGCTGCGTGGCCGATCCGCGGTAGAAGAGGCGGAGGTTGCTCTGTGGCGAGAACTTATAGCGGAAGTCGATGGTCGGACTCCAGTCGAAGGAGTTGCGGACCGTATCGACGTGGACGCCGAGGTAGTCCTGCTGGTAGATGCTGTGCTGCGGCTGGAGCTGCACGCCCGCGTTGAATCGCCACTTCTCCTGGTTCATGCGGATCATGAGCTGGATGTTCTGCGTGTGGGTCTTGTACTCCGAGTAGCGGCTCAGCGACTGGTCGAAGTAGCTGCCGAGGGGCTGCTGCAGCAGGGCGAGGTAGCTGCCCCAGGAGCGGTAGGCGGGCTCGACGCCGTCGAAGTAGCCGCCGCCGAGCGAGGAGAAGTCGTAGGTGGATCGGTCGCTCTTGCTCAGGGCGTAGTTGTACTGGTAGGCCAGCTGCAGGTAGGTGCGGCGGGCGATGGGCTCGCTATAGGTGGCCTCCACGCCGATGCCGTGGCTCTTGGTGGGCATGAGGTTGTAGCGGTAGGCTCGGTAGATGGAGTCCTGGCCCAGGGCGTCGAGCAGCTGGTAGTATTGCAGGTCCTGGGTGGAGAAGGTCTTGGCGTCGGCGTCGTTGTAGTTGCCCTGGAGGCGGAGCGTGACGTTGCGTCCGTTGGCCGAGAGCTTGCGGTTGACCTGGAGCGATGCCTGTGCCGAGGTGTTGTCGCCATAGGTCACGGTCGTGTTGCGCTGGCGGTTGACCAGGGTGCCCTGGGCCTGCATGGCCGCGAGCAGGTCTTCGGCGAGCGGGTCGTCGCCCTGGGCATAGGGATCTTCTGAGAAGGTGGCCGAGGTGCTCACGTCGAGGCCGTCGCTCTTGCTGAGCTGCAGGCTTGGCCGGAACATCACGTTCCACATCGAGTCGGGGGTCCACTCCAGGCGGAAGCGCCCGTCCCAGCTGTTGGACCGCGTGTACTGCTGGCTGAGGCGACGCGTGTAGGCATGCTGCGAGGCCAGGAAGTTGTCGGAGAAGACCTTGGCCTGCAGGTCGCCGTTGTTGTGGTTCCAGCGCAGGGATCCGTCCCATTGCCAGGTCTTGCCGTTGTCGTAGTTCATGTTGATGCCGGCCATCTTGGTGTTGTTGAGCCCCTGGCGGGTCTGTCCGAATCCGCCCCGTCGGCCGCCGCCAAACATCATGTCGCCGACGTTGTTGGCCGAGAGGAACCCCATCATGCGGAAGTTGTCCTTGAAGTAGGCCGCCATGCCGCGCTCGCTATAGCGCCCGTGGTTGCCCATGGAGAGGTTGATGTTGGAGAAGAATCCTTTGTTCATGCCTTTCTTCATGCCGAAGTCGAGCACGGTCTGCTCTTCGCCGTCGTCGATGCCCGTGACGCGGGCCAGGTCGCTCTGCTGGTCGTATGCCTTCACCTTGTCGATGATGGAGGCGGGGAGGTTCTTCATGGCCGTCTTGGTGTCGCCGGTCATAAACTCCTTGCCATCAACGAGGATCTTCTTCACCTCCTTGCCGTTGATCTTGATCGACCCGTCGTCGCCTATCTCTGCGCCGGGCAGCACCTTGACCAGGGCCTCGACGGTCGATCCCTCTGCCACGCGGTAGGCGGAGGCGTTATACTGGAAGGTGTCGTTCTTGAGCACGACCTTCGGGGCCTGGGCCGCGATCGTCACCTCGCGCAGCACGTGCTCGTCGGCTTGGAGCGTGAGGGCGCCGACCTCCTTGTCCTTGCCGCCAGCGACCACGACGTCGTGGCAGAGCGTGCGCATGCCGACGAAGGAGACCTTGAGGATATAGCGGCCGTCGCGCGGGGCGGCGAGCGCAAAGCGGCCTGTGTCGTCGCTCGTCGTGCCCGAGACGTAGGTGCTGTCCGATCCCAGCAGCTGGACGACGGCGTAGTCGAGGGGCTGCTTGTGCTGGCCGTCGATGAGCATGCCCGAGACGGTCTGTGCCTGGGCCGAGACGCCCACCAGGGCCAGGAGTGCCACCAGGACTATACAGATTCTCTTTCTTATATCCATCTTGTTCTTGTGTAGTTACTATTGTTTTGCTCTTGTTCTTGTTTTTGCTCTTGTCCTTGCTTTCTATCTATTGCTTTGTCCTGTCTTAGGACGCGCCAGCGCCCCGATGGTTTAAAATGCATCCGTTTTTCCTTTATGTCCTTACAATCTTGCACACTACGGCGGGTGGATGCGCAAGAACGGAAGCCGAAATGTGTATTATTGTTAAAACAACCAGCTTTTGACCGTCGTTACAACGAAAAATGATAATTTTGTATAGAATAAGAACAGACAAAGAAAGGAAACAGATATGGAACAGAGAATCATCCTATCAGATCGTTTCGAGAGCGATCTCGCGCTGTGTATCTCCGAGTGTGAGCACGATGGCATCTTCGTCATCTGCGACACCAGTTCTCATCGCTTCTGCTGGAGCGAGATGGCCCACTTCCCCACCCTGCGCCAGGCAGAGGTGATCACGATCGTCGATGGCGACGCCAACAAGAACCTGCGCCAGCTCACGCGCGTCTGGGAGCGACTGCAGAAGGGCGGGGCCAACCGCCACTCGCTCGTCATCAATCTCGGCGGCGGCATGGTGACGGACCTCGGCGGCTTCGCGGCAGCGACCTTCAAGCGGGGCCTCAGTTTCATCAACGTCCCCACCACGCTGCTGGCCATGGTCGATGCGAGCGTGGGAGGCAAGACGGGCATCAACTTCGGGGGCATGAAGAACGAGATCGGCACCTTCCAGGATGCTTCCCGCGTCATCATCAATACCGACTGGCTGAAGACGCTCGACACGGATGACCTTCGCAGCGGCTATGCCGAGATGCTGAAGCACGGTCTCCTCGACAGCCAGGAGCGATGGGCCCGACTCGTCGGCTTCGACCTCTCGCAGCCCGACTGGCACGAGCTGGCCAAGATGATCGAGGCGAGCATCAACATCAAGCTCCGCTACGTCAGGCGCGACCCGCTGGAGAAGGACATCCGCAAGTCGCTCAACCTTGGCCATACCTTCGGCCATGCCATCGAGGAGTGGTCGCTCAGCCGACAGGCGCTGCCCCACGGCCATGCCGTCGCCTTCGGACTGGTCTGCGAACTCTATCTCTCTACGCTCCGCACGGGCTTCCCCACGGAGCAGATGCAGCAGACCGTGCGCTTCGTACGCGAGTTCTACGGCACGCCGGCCATCAGTTGCCAGGACTACGACGAGCTCGTCACGCTCATGCACCACGACAAGAAGTCGCACCACGGAGAGATCCGTTCCGTGTTCCTGAGCGGTTTCGGCCGGCCCATCATCGACCAGACCGTCGGCGACGAGGAGGCTCGTCAGGCGCTCGACTTCCTGCGCGAGGGGGCCTAAAGCGCTCTCCCTCCCTCTTGCTTCGGGTTCTTCCGGAAAATCGAGTGATAGGGTTTGTGCTGTTGCCAATACGTCCTGCTGAGTTAGGGAAAACAACAAATACAACTTTTACAACAAGTAACAACCTACGCGCTGTCGCGCGTATTGCACTCCTGCTGCAAGGTAAACAACAAAATACAACGCTTCGCCAGGACATTACGCCAGGAGAAATCAGCAGGAAATGTGTCCAAGGCGAAGCGTTGTTCATAGTAGTTTCCATTGCAGCAAGCCTTATGTCTGCATGGGCCTCGAAGAGGCGATGTCCCCGCGAAGCGTTGTATCTTGTTGTAAAAGTTGTTCAAGTTGTTTTCCATGTGTCCACGTTGCATCACTCCATTTTCCGGAAGAACCTTGTTTCGACCCGGGGCCCTGCCTGCCTCGGGTTGCGCCACGGCCTACGTGGCTCAAGACCCCCCTTCCGAGACCCGCCTCTCAGAGGGGGATTTTTCTATGCCACAGTTTCTTTTCTTTCATGATCTTCTTACTGGTTTAAGTTGTCGAAATGATTGCCTATCTCTCTATTTTCAGAAGCCAGTCGATGGCTGAGCAGACATGGATGCTTTTGCCTTCTACCACAACATCACGGGTCGAAGTCATCGCTATGAGCGTCAGGTTGTCACAACGCAATGCCGTCGAGGCTTTCACAAGCGAGCTCGTCTCGCGATTGAAGGTCTTTGTGCTGTCGATGTCGTATGCCACCTGTATCAGCTCCACGGCCTTGTCTTGGTTGCACACTACAAAATCCACTTCTTTGGAGCGAGGCGACTCTTTGTAGTAGTATATGTCCAAGAAGTCGTTGCTACACCTGCGCAGCAGTTCTATATAGACAACATTCTCCAAGCGCCAACCAATATTTTCGGGCGCAAAAGAATTTTCACGATTGTTCTGCAGCCCACAATCCACGATGTACGCCTTTGCGTTTCTTATGCGCTCTTTGCTCTTGAAGGAGTGCTTGGAAAGCAATTGTATGAGAAATGCCTGGCGCAAATAACCGACGTATTTCTTTGCCGTTTGATCCGTTATCTTCAACACTTGAGAGATACTATCGTAGTTGACCTCCTGGCACACATTGTTGATCAGGTGGTTTGCTATTTTCCGCAAGGCATCCGTGTTGCGGATTTTAAAACGTTGCTGTATGTCTTTTGTGATGATGGCCTCCATGAGGCTCTGTACGTATCCGCGCTTATTGCGCAAGTTCTGCATTTCCGGAAAACCTCCATCAGTAATATAGTCTATAAATGCCGTTTTCTTTTCGGCCTCGGCTTTTGTTGTGATGCCCCGAGGGTCGATGCGACGGAAACAACAATATTCTCGAAAAGAGAATGGGAACAAATGGATTTCATTGTAACGGCCCGTCAAATGTGTTGCCAACTCTCCGCTGAGTAGTTTGGCATTACTTCCCGTTACCACAACGTGTAGGTTGGAACGTAGAAGACGGTTGACAAACAAATGCCATCCATCAACATTTTGTATCTCATCGAGAAAGATATACTGTATATCAGTACCATATACCTGATAGACACAAGAAAGCAACGTATTCAAGTCTTCTGTTTGCAATTTTGCGAAACGGTCGTCATCAAAGTTGGCATAGCCATAGTTGACGCGATGCTCCAAAAGCACCTTATGGCAAAGGGTCGATTTACCACTTCGCCTCACTCCTATCACGACTTGTGCAAGGGGACTTTCAAATTCAAACAGACTCTCCTCGTTCCGCTTTACCCATTGTTCGGGATGATAGTTGCCGACATATTCTTTTTGCTCTGCCAATACTTGAAGCATGATTCTTTCTTCCACCATAACCGTAAGCTTATTGATTTATTCAAGTGCAAAAATACTGAAAATATTGAAAACGAGCAATTTAGCGACTTTAAAATTCGCTAAAATGCAGATTTCTCAGCTTTCTATCACGCTAAAATGCAGATTTTACCTCGTTCTATCACGCTAAAATGCAGGTTTTTGATCTTTCTATCACGCTAAAATGCAGATTTCACGTCGTCCTATCACGCTAAAATGCAACAGACCGTCGGCGACGAGAAGGCTCGCCAGGCGCTCGACTTCCTGCGCGAGGAGACATAGGGGATTTCTCTTCTCTCTTTGGGGCTGAGGGGGGTGGCGCCTGGCCTGTCACAGGTTGGGCCCGCCCTTTGTGTGTCAGTATGTCAAAGACCGTGGAGACATGGATTCTGTAGGAGAGGCGGGCGTCTGCCATGGCCAATCGGGAGGCGGGGCTACCCAAGAATCGTGTTCATGCTGCAAAGTTAAGTCTTTCTGCCAACCCAATAGTGCGATACGATGCGATTGGATGCGATTGGGTGAGATAACGTGAGATAACGGGTGATAACGTGAGATAACGGGTGATGAGGGTGGAATGAGACGCAAGGGAACGCAAGGAGACGGAAATACCCTGCTATCGAAGCTTCGAGCAAATGGCTGGGGCCAGCGAGGGGAAGGGCCATCACAGAAAGGGCCTCAGAGAGGAGGACATCCTTGGAAGGGAAGGGCCTTGGAGAGAAGAGGCATCACAGCACTTGAGAAGCCTCGGAGAAAGAAGAGCGTTCCAGTTGTTCCAGTGTTCCAGTTGTTCCAGTATTCCAGTATTCCAATTAATTTCGAGACACCCCCCATTTTCTCTTATTATCAATAACTACTTAATAACTAATTAGTTATATAGTATATATAGGGGTAATAGGATTTTGCATACCCTCAAAAAATAACTGGAACAACTGGAACTGGAAGAAAAACCAAACACCCATTTCTCTCTAAAAGGCTTATTACCAATAGATTATCCCTTTCTACTACTTTACTTTCACCTCTATATTCGACAACATAGTCGATATGATAGCCGATAAAAGCCGAAGAAAATGGGGTTAAATACTTCTCGCAAGGCATACTTTCCGGTCTTTAGCCCGCAGAATTGACTACGAAAGTGCTACATCAAAATCAAGGCTTCACCACGATTTGAGGGTATCTTTTTCACAAAAACGCATGTTGAAAAGAAAAACCAAGGGTAAACAATCAAAAAACGATCGCATAAAAAAGGGAAAAATGGTTCATCCGAAAATAGAGTGTCAGGGGTGTTTGCGTTGTATTGATGCAGCCTGCTGAGTAGGGAAAACAACAAGAACAATAAGTACAACGTATAACAACGCTTTCGATAAGCCATGCGTAAAACCGAGCTCGCTCGAGTTTTGCCGTGACGAGAAAGAATAGCAGGAGAACGTTCCTGTAAGAGCTTGTAGCCTGTCCGGCAATAGTAATAAGATGCGCTACCCCGAAGAAATCCCGAAGGCTTACCGAAGAAAGGGAATAAGACAGAAGAGGACATAAGAGGTCAGAAGACACGAAGGGAAGACGGCAGCAGGAAGACGGCAGGAGGAAAGAAGCTTTGCCCACCAAAATCGCGTTATTACTATTCCAAGTCTGGCGGACAAACAAGACTAAAAGGTTGACACAGATCAAGACGGGGGGGGTAAAGCTGGCTTTCGGAATGGAAACAATACAAATTATCAATTAGAAACTTGGCAGTTTAGAGAAATTACACTAATTTTGCGCCGTCAAAATGGAAACAAGGCCCGGACCGGTCGTTTTTTAGGCAGATCTTCGCGCCCCACACACCATAGAGACGCAAAGGAGGGTAGTAGATTGTCAGGACATGCCCACGGCTTGATTGACCACAACCACCCATTATTACCATTCGACAAGGACTTAGCAAACAGAGTAGCTTCTATCACCATAGGAGCCGACTCTGCAGCGCCATGCCCTTCGGACAGAGAAATAAATCAAAACAAGTTTATACACAGGATCAATTTTTATGAGAACTACAACATTGCAATCTTCCAAGGCATCATCCAGCCTTTGGAAACTTTTCGCAGCCATGCTACTCGTGTGGATTCTTGTCCCCATAGGGCAGGCTTCGGCACAAAATAAAGCGACGGAAAGCAACGGAACAGAAAAAACGGTTATAGGTGGGGTTGACGACCTTTATGGCGTTGATCCTTCGTCAGAACATTGTACAGACACAAAGGTTGGAACAAATCAAACCGATGGAGATAAGATTGTATGTCTGTATAATGTCGGTGCCAAAAAGTTTCTGAGCATTGGTGGTTTGTGGGGCACACAAGCCGCACTGGATGTTTCACCACATTCCATTTATATGTATTGGAATAGCTATTCAAAAACGTATTTTCTAGCAAGCAAAGTGGCAGGTTCTTCTGCTGGCTTATATATGGGTATCGCCTGGGAAAAATTTACTCGAGAAAATGGGGTATTTATGGACAGAGGAAATTCTGACGGGAAGAATTGCAGGGTCACCTTTGAAAAAGGCGTGGATTATACAGAAAAAAACAAGGTTTATCTCGTCAATATCTCTAGCCAAGGGTATCTCACGGCATATCCTGACAACGAGAATAAAATCTGCAATTATGCAAGTAAAGCCACGGAAGGTACCCCAGAATACAAGAATCAGGAGTGGAAGGTGATTACAAAGAATGAGTATTACAAACTCTTCAGCACGACCCCTGCACATATGAAATCGGTTGTCGATGCCTCTTTCCTTCTTACTTGTCCTGATTTCAGAATAAATGATACCGATGCTGCAAAATGGGAAATCGGAGGTGAAAATTTACCTGATGATGTAAAGAGCCACGTGTACTTTGGAGACAAAAAAATGTACAAGACGTATAACATAATTGGCAACACACAAGATAAGGATTGGACAGGTAGAACTGAAGACCATCAACAAAAATACGGCCAGTATTTCTATTGCTACACCAAAGGCCTGCGCGGCTTCAATATCTACCAGGACGTGAAGGTACACAAGGGAGGATGGTACCTGCTGCGATGCAACGGATTCAGCACTGCGAACAGTTCGGAGAACATCGCTACGAATAAGAAACCGCTTGCAAACCTGTTCATTACAGTGCTCGGTGCCGACAACAATCCGATTAAAGAGATATACTCAGCAACATCCCTCGACGGTATCAGTCAGACTGATGCCGAGACGCTTGGCAATACATACGAAGGATCCGGTATCGGACGTGCCTTCTTCGAGGGAAAGTATGAGAACCAGGTGCAGATATGTCTCGACAAAGCCCTGAATGGGAAAGAAATAACAAACGATAATCCCGTGACTCTCCGCATAGGCTTCTACGTAGATTCTACAACCGAGTCGGAGGCTGATGCCAACGAGCTGACTGCCGTGGACAACTTCAAACTGCTTTATGCCGGACCGCGACGCAACCCGGAGCTGATTCTCGACGAGGAGTCTACCGACCTGCGCTATCTGACCATGGCGACAGACGAATACAAGAACAGCGTGCTGCATCTGAACCGCAAGCTGAACGACAATATGTGGAACTCGCTCATTCTGCCCGTCGATCTGACATGGGGACAGATGAAGCGCACATTCGGAGATGCCGTGAAGGTGGCAAGACTTGCGGCGCTGACGGAGAATAGCGTGCAGTTTGTGACCGTGGAGCCCCAAAACGACGACTCGGTGATGGTCAAGGCCTTCGAGCCGTATATCGTCTTCCCGCCATATACACAGGTGAAGTCGGCACCCTACACCGTAGACCGATTCTACACATCAGCAGGCGAGGACAACAGCGAATGGCTGGGTAAAGACTACGAGCGGTCTAAGGACGAAAACAACAGACTGACGAAGACCTTGAAAGCCGACCACTACGACATCACGATGGTGTCGCTCGATAGGGAGAAGCTGATGCAGCATGTAAACACCGACACATGGGAATCAAAAATACAGTTCGAAACCATCGACGGCAACTATGGCAAGATGGTCTGCAAGGGCACATTGGCCAAGACTTACGAAAACGGCAAGATCATCCCAGGCCGTGACGACCTCAATGGCGACTTCTTCATGTACAAGGGCAAGCTCATCCAGGTGCCGAGCGGCAACAAGGATAATGGTGGCGAGCCCTATTCATACGGTCTGAAGGCGTTCCGCTGCTGGTTTGAACTGACGGGCAACACGACTTCTGGAAGCTCCCTCTCGCTCATGATCGACGGCGTGGAGGATAGCACTACAAGCATCGACGACATCCACGGCAGCAGCAATAGCACCTCCTACAAGCGCGGCATAGAGGGCGTATTCAACATGCACGGACAGATGGTGCGCCGCGACAATAGCCTGGAGGGCTTGCCCAAGGGAATGTATGTAGTAAACGGAAAGAAAGTCATTATCAAATAACAAAACGACAATAACAGCGACACAAAATGAAGAAGATTTATATCGCTCCCAAGATAGATGTGATCATCCTCGACACCCTCTGCGACGCAACCTTACAGACAGCCAGCGTCTTAAAAGGCCAGCCCAACGGAGAGTGCATCGACCGCTTTGGTGTGTTCGGCGAGGAGACGTCCAAAGACGATTACAAAGACTTGTGGGGACAATCGAACAGCAAAAATTGGGGCGACGATTAATACTCCCCTCGGCTGCCATAGCAGCTGATCATCTATAAAGGCAAAGGGCTGGATTCCGAATCGGGATCCAGCCCTTTGTCGTGGGAGGGGAATCTATGCGGGAGACCCGCAAACGTTAAGGACAAGAGGCCCTACTCGTAGTGCATGCTCTTGGCGGGATGGATACGGGAGACGAGGAAGGAGGGGACGACGAGGGCGGCAACGCAGACCAGGAGCGTGGCCACGTTGAGGGCCAGCACGATAGGCCAGGAGATCTCGACGGGGACCGTGCTGACATAGTAGGTCTGGGGATCGAGGCGCACGAAGCCCGTCAGGTGCTGGAGGGCGATGAGGCCCAGGCCCAAGGCGTTGCCCCAAAGCAGTCCCTTGGCCAGGACGAACGTGGCAAACCACAGGAAGACGTGGCGCACCTGCTGGTTTTTGGCTCCCAGGGCCTTGAGTACGCCGATCATCTGCGTGCGCTCCAGGATGATGATGAGCAGGCCCGAGACCATCGTGACGATCGCCACGGCGATCATCAGTCCGAGGATGAGCCAGACGTTGAGGTCCATCAGCTCCAGCCAGGAGAAGATCTGCGGGTTCATCTCCGTGACCGTGGCGGAGGAATAGGTCTCGCCATAGTGGTCGGTGGTGCGGTTGACGCGCTTCACGACCTGGTGCTCCACCTCGTCGATCTGCCCGAAGTCGTGGACCAGCATCTCCGCCCCGCTAAACTGGTCCTCCTGCCAACCATTGAGGCGGTTGGCGGTATAGAGGTCGGTGAAGCACATCTGCTGGTCATACTGCTTGAGGTTGGTCTCATAGATGCCCGTGATGGTGAAGCGGCGCGTGCGCACCCCTTGGTGGTTGATGAAATAGGCAAAGATGCGCTCCCCACACTTCACGCGCAACTGGTCGGCAATGGTCTTCGAGATGAGCAGCCGCTGCGTGGAGGAGGAATCGGAGAAATGGGGAATCGACCCCTCCACCATATTTTGGTGGATAAAGGTCGTGTCGTATTCAGGACCGACGCCCTTGAGGGCCACGCCCAGGAAGTCGTCGTCGGTCTTGAGGATGCCCTGTGTCATCGCGTAGCGCTCCACGTGGCGCACGCCCGGTATGGCGCGGAGGACGGTCGTCATGGAGTCGTCCATCTGTATCGGATACTGGTCGGAGGACATCAGGCTGGCGATATTGGCCACGGTAATATGGCTTCCGAAGCCCACGACCTTGTCGCGGATCGTATGTTTGAAACCAAGGATCACGCTCACCGTGACGATCATCACGGCCAGACCGATGGCCACACCTGCCGTGGCGATGCGGATGGCAGGCTTGGCCACCTTCTGACTTCCAGCTCCCTTGCCGTAGATACGGCGTGCGATAAACAGGGGGAAATTCATAGTGTTTCTATTGAGATGAATGCGTAGCAGACCGGACCACAATCGTCCGGCATCATATAAAGGGAAAGGAGCCGGGAGCCGCTCCTTGGGCGACTCCCCGCTCCCTATAAGGGGAATGCGATAGACTTACTTCACGCGGCCGGGATAAGCCTCCAGGCCCTTCTCCAGGCAGACGAGGGCCTTGCGCAGCTCGTCGCAGCAGAGCACATAGGCCAGGCGCACCTCGTCGAGGCCGGCACCCTTGGTGCTGTAGAATCCGCTCGCGGGGGCCATCATGACGGTCTCGCCCTCGTAGGAGAACTCCTCCAGGAGCCAGCGGCAGAACTTCTCGGCATTGTCCACAGGCAACTTGGCGACCGTGTAGAACGCGCCCTTCGGCATCGGAGAGAAGACGCCCGGGATCTGGTTCAGACCGTTGACGAGGCAGTTGCGACGCTCCACATACTCCTTCTGCACGCCCTCGATATAGCTCTCGGGAGCCTCCAGGGAAGCCTCGGCGATGATTTGACCCATCAAGGGGGGAGAGAGACGGGCCTGACAGAACTTCAGCACGGCCTTGCGCACCTCGGTATTCTTGGTGATAATGGCGCCGATACGGATGCCACACTCAGAGTAGCGCTTAGAGACGGAATCGACGAGAATGACGTTGTTCTCGATACCCTCCAGGTGCATGGCCGAGGTGTAGGGCTCGTCGGTATAGATATACTCGCGATAGACCTCGTCGGCGAAGAGGTAGAGGTCGTGCTTCTTCACGATGTCGCGGATCTGCTCCATCTCCTCGCGGGTATAGACATAGCCCGTGGGGTTGTTGGGGTTGCAGATCAGGATGGCGCGCGTGTTGGCGTTGATGAGCTTCTCAAACTCCTCGACGGCGGGGAGGGCAAAGCCATTGTCGATGCTCGTGTGGATGGAGCGCACCTTGGCGCCCACCATCAGGGCAAAGGACATGTAGTTGGCATAGGCGGGCTCGGTGATGATGATCTCGTCGCCAGGGTTGAGGGTGGCCATGAAGCCAAAGAGCAAGGCCTCGGAGCCGCCCGTGGTGACGATGATGTCGTCGGGCACCAGATTGATGTTGTGCTTGGCGTAGTAGCCCACGAGCTTGTTGCGATAGCTCTCAATGCCCTGGCTGGGCGAATAGGCCAACACTTTGGCATCGACCTTCTTCAGAGCGTCGAGACCACATTGCGGCGTATGCACGTCGGGCTGGCCGATGTTCAGGTGATAAACTTTCGTGCCGCGCGCCTTGGCTGCATTGGCCAGGGGTGCGAGCTTGCGGATAGGCGATTCGGGCACAATAAGGCCACGTGCTGAGATTTCCGGCATAATTCTTTTAGTTATTTAATACGGTTACCCCGATTGCACGGGGATTGACTCTTGTATGAAACTTGTATTTTGCCACAAAGTTACACCAATTCGGCCAAACGGCAAAGGCAAAGGCGAAAAACTTTGCCCCCGCGGGGCATTTGTGGGATTTTCTTGCTACTTTTGCAGGTCGAAAGCGGTCTCCCCGAGGGGTAGCCACCACTTTTCGGGGCCTATATCGGCAAGCGGGACGGGCCCACGCAAGACAAGAGATCAGATAAAAAAGAAAACATATATATATTATAATGAGAAGCAGAACAGCCAACTGGTTTGAGACCCGCGTCCGCTACGACAAGATGATGGAGGACGGACAGAACAAGAAAACCACGGAGACCTACGTGGTAGATGCCTACACCTTCGGCGAGGCCGAGGAGGCCATCACCAAGGAGATGGGCGCATATATCAACGGAGAGTTTGAGGTGAAGGCCATCACGCCGGCCACCTATGGCGAGATCTTCTTCAGCGACGCGGATGGCGACGACAAGTGGTTCAAATGCAAACTGGCCTTTATCACGCTCGACGACAAGACGCAGAAGGAGAAGCGCACGAGCGTCTATTATCTCGTGCAGGCGGCCTCGGTGAGCGGGGCCGTGAAGCATGTCGACGATGTGATGGGATCGACCATGATCGACTACGAGATTACCGCCATTGCCGACACCAAGGTGATGGACGTCTTCGAGCACGACAACCGCGCCAAGGCCGAGGGACAAAACGAGGAGGCGAAGCCGGAGTACGAGGAGCAGTAGGCTTGTTCCAATATTCCAATATTCCAGTATTCCAGTTTCCAATAAGACAGTATTCCAGTTTTCCAAAAGGACAGAAGACTGTTTTCCAAAAGGACAGAAGACTGTTTCATCATAATCATATAGGAGAAAGCATACGATGGTAGATGTAGCAAAAAACTTAAAAGAGGTGCTCGGCCATCTGCCCGAGGGGGTGGAGCTGGTGGCCATCAGCAAGTATCATCCCAACGAGTATATCCTGCCGGCCTACGATGCGGGACAACGCATCTTCGGCGAGAGCCATGAGCAGGAGTTGCGCCAGAAGGTGGAGACGCTGCCAAAGGACATCCAATGGCACTTCATCGGCCACCTGCAGACGAACAAGGTGAAGTATATCGCGCCCTATATCTCGATGGTGGAGGCGGTCGATACGCCCAAGTTGCTCCGCGAGATCAACAAGCAGGCGGCCAAGCACGACCGCGTCATCGACGTCTTACTCGAACTCCATATCGCCAAGGAGGAGACGAAGTATGGACTGACCTTGGAGGCCTGTCGCGAGCTGCTGGAGGCGGGAGAATGGCGCGAGATGAAGAACGTACACATCAGCGGCCTGATGATGATGGCGTCCAACGTGGAGGACGAGGATCAGATACGCCGCGAGATGCTCACGGCAGCCGACTTCTTCGACGAGGTGAAGGCGCGCTACTTTGCCGACGACCCTCGCTTCTGCGTCCGCTCCTGGGGCATGAGCCACGACTACCAGATAGCCGTCACGTGCCGGAGCAACCAGGTGCGCGTGGGCACGGCCATCTTCGGTCCTCGCGTCTATTGACGCAAGCCCCGCGGGTATTGACGCAAGAGAAGAGGTCAGCCCTTGCCTTCTATTTGGCGCAGCTCCACATAGCCGTGCATGACGGCATAGACGGTGAGGGCGGGGACGCTCTTCACGCCCAGTTTCTCGCAGATGTTCTTGCGATGGGTGTTGACGGTCGGCAGGCTGATATGGAGGCGGTCGGCGATCTCCTTGCTCATCAGTCCGCGGACCACGAGCGAGAGCACCTCCACCTCGCGCGGGGTGAGGGTGGGACGCGGCGCGTCGGTCTCGGCCGTCGGCAGGTTGCGACCGCCCGAATGGCCTTGCTGCACAAGGCGCAGCACCTCGCAGACGAGCGCCTCCTCGGCCACGCCCACACAGAGGTGGCGAAAGCCAGCCAACTGGGAGTGGGGGTCGGAGGAGAGGGTCAGCACGAGGGTCTTGCGGCGGCGGTCCATAAACCAAAGGTGGTGGGCCACGGCCACGGACTGGGCCACAAAATAGTGATAACAGCCCTCACCGCCCCCGGCAAGGAAGGCGTCGAAGGTGGGGTAAACATCCACGGCCATCATCGGCACCACGGTCTGCAAGAGCTGGCGCAATCCTATCGTGGCCAACACGTTGGGATCGACAATGGCGATATGGGGGCGGCCTGAGGTCATCTTTCCTTTCTCCATAGGGTGCAAAATTAGCGATTTATCGGCAGAAGAAAGAAGCCGCGCGCCCTTTTCTTCACCATAAGGCCTGCTTATAAGGGGAAAACAACCAAAACAACTCGCTTTGAAAAAGAAACGCAGCCATATTATCCTACCCGAGGGCATAGCGAGAGAAGTGTTGCTCCACGCCTGTTGCGCGCCCTGCTCGTCGGCCATCGTCGAATGGTTGATGACGCACGACCTGCGCCCCACGATCTTCTACTTCAATCCCAACATCTTCCCGGCGCGCGAATACGAGATACGCAAGGAGGAGAGCAAGCGCCACGCCGAGACGCTGGGCCTACGCTGGATAGACGGCGACTACGACCACGCCAGTTGGCGGGAGGCCATGAAAGGGCTGGAGCGCGAGCCCGAGCGCGGACGACGTTGCGAGGCGTGCTTCGCCTACCGCATGCTGGCCACGGCCCACATGGCGCAGCAGACCGGAATCAGCTTCTTTGCCACGACGCTCGCCTCCTCGCGATGGAAGGACCTGGAGCAGGTGAACGCAGCCGGTCTGGCAGCAGCCGAGGCCGTCCCTGGCACGACCTTTTGGGCTCAAAACTGGCGCAAGGACGGACTGCAGGAACGGCGCAACCAACTGCTCAAGGAGTATCAGTTCTACAACCAGCTCTACTGCGGCTGCGAGTTTAGTCTCGCCTCCTCCAAGGCCATGGAGCGGGAGGCGGAGAAGGAGAAGAAGGAAGAAAGGGAGGAAGAAATGGAGAAAGAATAAGAGGAAGAAATGAAAGAAGAATAAGAGGAAGAAATGGAGGAAGAAATGGAGGAAGAATAAAGGTTTCATCCGATATTTGGAGCAGCAGGAAGCGTAGTATTTTGACCTGTACGGTTGAAACGGGCTGAAAGCCCAAAAAGCCCCTAGCCCAGGGCATCGCCCTGGGTATAATAGCAATCAACAAGACGCCCTGTAAGGGCAAAAGAATTGTTTATAGCCTACTTCTTTAAAGCTTTTGCCCTTTCAGGGCGACAGGTTGGCGGTCATAATTACCCAGGGCGTCGCCCTGGGCTAAGAACTTCTGCCCTTTCAGGGCGTATTGGGTAATTTCAACCGTACAGGTCGAGTATTTTTCCAATTCGGCCAGCTAAATTGGGAAAACAACTTGAACAACTTTTACAACTTTGAACAACGCTTCGCGGGGACATCGCCTCGTCGAGGCCCATGCTGACCAAGGGTTGCTGCAAGGGAAACAACTATGAACAACGCTTCGCCAGGACAGCAAGGATGCGCACTCAAGGCGAAGCTGTTCCATTCATGGCACCCTTGTTGTATTTTGTTGTTTACCTTGCAGCAGGATTGCTACACGCAAAAGCGTGTAGGTTGTAACTTGTTGTAAATATTGTATCTGTTGTTTTCCCTAACTCAGCAGGATTGTGACACGCAAAAGCATGCAAAGTTCCATTTCATGGTACCCTTTCTCGCCATGGCAAAGCTCGAGCGAGCTCGGTTTTGCACATGGCTTATCGAAAGCGTTGTAACTTGTTGTAAAATTTGTATTGGTTGTTTTTCCTAACTCAGCAGGACGTATTGGCAACAACACAAACCCGATCACTTGATTTTCCGGATGAACTTTTTTTTCTAAGCGAACCAGCGCAAGCTACATGAGCGGGCTCATCAGGCGGACCAACGACTCCCAGAGACGGAGGAGAAGGCCGCGGGAAGCGCCCTCGCGTAGCTGGTCGAGGGGAATGCTGTCGGCCTCATCGTCGAGGAAGACCTGCTTGATACGGAGGGCCATGGCCTGGTCATAGAAAAACACATTGGATTCGAAATCGTGCTCAAAACTACGGAAATCGACATTGGTGGAACCGATGGTCGCCAGGAGGTCGTCGCTCACGAGGAGCTTGCTATGGTTGAAGCCACGGTCGTAGAACAAGACGCGGACGCCCGCGTCGGCTATCTCCTTGACGAAGGAGCGGCTGGCCCAGGCCACAAACTTGGAGTCGGCCTTGCGCGGAATCATCAGGCGCACATCCACCCCCGAGAGGGCGGCCGTGCGGAGGGCAAAGAGGACGGGCTCGGTAGGCAGGAAGTAAGGGGTCTCGATATAGACATACTGCCGCGCGCTATGGATGACGCGGACGAAGCCTTGCTCGATCTTCGGCCAGGGGTCGATGGGATTGCTCGTGACGACTTGGGCGAGACACTCCGTCTGGGGCAAGGGAAACTCGGGGTAGTAGCGGCGGTCCGTGATGAGCGTGCGATCGACGAAGAACCAATCGACCAGGAAGGCGCGTTGGAGTCCATAGACGACATTGCCATGGATGCGCACCATCGTGTCGCGCCAGGCCTGTGCGCCGAGGCCCTTCACGTAGCGGAGCGCGATATTCATGCCGCCGACATAGCCAACGCGCCCGTCGAAGACGGCTATCTTGCGATGGTTGCGGTAGTTGACCTTGCTGGTAAAGGCCGGGAAGCGGACGGGCATGAAGGCATGGACCTCCACCCCACCCTCGCGCATCCGTTCATAGAAGCGGGAGGGGACGCTCCAGCAGCCCACGTCGTCGTGGATCACGCGTACCTCCACGCCCTCGGCAGCCTTGGCGATCAGGGCGTCGCTCACGAGGCGGCCCAAGGGGTCGTCCTCGAAGAGGAAGAAGTCGAGATGGATATGGTCGCGGGCCGAGGCGATGTCGCGGAGCAACTGGGGGAAGAACTCATAACCGTTGAGGTAGATCTCGGTCTCGTTGCGATGGAAAGCGGGGGCAAAATCCTGACTGTCAAAGAGATGGACGAGGCGCTGGTAGAGCGGAGGAATCTTCAGGCTGGCCTGGGCGTGAGACTCCAGCATCGACCGACGCGAAAGCTGGTCGAGGCTATGCTGGGAGATGGCACGCTCCTTGCGCACGTTCTGTCCGAAGAAGAAGTAAAGGATGATGCCCACCACGGGCAGGAACATCAGCACGAGCACCCAGGCCATGGTCTTGGCCGGCTGACGGTTGTCGAGCAGGATGGTGACCATGGCGGCGACGGCAAGCGTCATGTAGAGGGCGAGAAATATCCAATGCAGGTAGTCCATAGCGCGTGGTGTGGAGGGGTGGTGGGCAGGAGGCTAACAGTCAGCGGGAGGCGCGAAGGGCGCTTCGTCCGGGTTGGACCGATTCCGGTCTATACGGCGCATGACCTCCCTGACGTGATCAGACAGATCGGGATATTTGCTGATCTCATGCAACTCCAGGGCGGCCTCTTTGTAGCAGGCGCGCATGGCGTAGATCGAGACGCGCGTGGCCAGAAGGAAACCAGCAAACTCGCAGTATTCGCTATCCTGAGCAGCCTCATAGACGCCCACATGCTTGCCCGTCTCCTCCTCGACGCGGCGCTGGATTTCAGTCAACAGCGACTCGATATAGCTGATCACTCGCGGATCGTTGTTGTTGGCGAGGTTGTTGACCATCTCGCACACGTGGGCTATGTTGTCCGTGCCGTCGAGCAGCGAGAGGTAGTAGTGGCCGATGTCGTACTGTCTCATCTCGTCATAGCAGTAGCCGAGCATGAAGCAGACCTCATAGAACTGGCCACGCTCCTTGGAGGAGAGTTGATCGACGGATCCTCTCCAAAGGACGAAGGCATTGCGGAGCAGGAGCATCGCCTCGAAGAAGCGCTTGCTCTGGAAGAGCTGCGTGCCGCGATAGAGCGCCCCGGCCAGCGAGCGGGTCGTCACACGGGCCACGGCGCGCTGCTCCTCAGTCATCTTGCCGATCTGTCCGTGGACCAACTTGTCCTTGGCGTCGGTCCACATATACTGGAACTCGTCGCGGAGCTGCTTCTCGTTCTTGAGATCGTAGGCCATGAGCAGGGAGCAGGCCGTGGGATGGGCGTTGACACAGTCGGCAGGATTCTCGAGGGTAGCGAGGCGGGGCGTGAGGACGACCGTGGTCTGGAAGAAGAGGGCCTCTGGCGAGGTTTCGCGGGCCACCAGGGAGACCGTGAGGTAGCGACGCTCGTCGGGATCCTCAGGCTGGAAGAAGACGAGCTGGAGGGTAGCACAACGGCGGGCAAACTGGCCGTCGGAGACGAGGGCGTCGGAAAGGACGTAGTCGGCCATCTTCGAGCGAAGCTGGGCGTCCTGGCTGGCGTCCATGACGAGGGAGAGACCGTCGCCCGCAACGCTCAGGAGCGAGGGTACAAAGGATTTGATACCCACGGCATCTTGGACCAACTCGGAGAGCGTGATGTGATGAACGGCGCTTTCGCGCACAGACATTGTGTCCTCGCTCTTATCCAACTCGTGCTCGCGGATCATCAGGATCAAGCGCTTGTACTGCTCCTCAATTTCCTCAGGGCTGTTCGCGCCGTATTTCTTCCTTTTCTCCTTGACGGTATCCATCCAGCGGACAAAGGCGTCGCGCCAGGAGAACATCTCCTTCATGCTTTGCGTCAACATTCCCTTGGCCCGCGAGGGTTCGAGGTAGAGGTTGTCGAAGAAATGGACATTGACGTGGAGGTGGTCTTCGTCGAAGGTATAAACGGCACGAAGACCGATAGACGCAAGGTTGACCTGGTTGCAGATCTCGCGTACCAGTTCGACAAGCTCTTTGTCCACACTCAAGAAGATGGGGTAGCAAAGGCGCAGAAAGGTATCGTCCTTGGCGATGCGCACAAGGAAATTGCCTCCTTGGTACTCATAGCTGGCCACACGGCTTTGGTCTCGCTCGTCCTCCCAGGTGGGCGTGCAGCCGATGCTGGCAAGGGTGGTTTCGAGCAATTGGCAGAGTGCTTTCTGGTCGAGGCGGGGCGCTTCGTTCGCTTTTTCGCTTTCTGCTGCATTAGCAGGTTGCAAGAGGTCTTTCAATTTGTCTATGATCATTTTGATTGTTCCTTTCCTTATTATTATATAGCGTGTGGCAATAGAGAGCGTGTGGTGCCAAGGCTATCTGGCGGCTTCCAGCATAGCGTCGAGGGGCGAAGCTATACGATATCGCTGCCCAACTTGCGTGCCACGGCGTTGCGCACGGTCTGCCAGTTTTTGATTTCCTCCATCATCTGCTTCATCTCCTCGGTGCTGATACCGATCGCCAGGGCCTTCTTCAGCCGGTCCTGAAGCACCTTGAGCTGGTGCTCGATGTAGTCGAGGCGGAAGTCCATGACGAGGTGGGCCACGGTATCTCGAAGCCGCTCCACGCTCTCCTTCATCTGAAGGCTCTCGGAGAGCTGGTAGGCATCGGTGCTCATGCTGGCCGCGAGGGTCTGGATCTCGATGTCGGGATGGTGGCGGAAATACTTGCCCGCATCAAAAGGTCCCTTCTCCGACTGCTCCACGGCTTCGGCGAGGATGCGGTTGTAGAGGGGATCGGAGAAGACGAGCTGGTCCTGGGCCAGGTCGTAGGCGATATACTGTGCCACGTTGAGGTCGAAATGCTGACCGGAAGTCTCATCCTCCACATCAGGGAGGATCACCTCGCCACCATGGCGGATGACGGTCTCGATGAGCATCTTCTCCACCTTCGAGGCCTGCTGCATGGGACTGGCGGGGGCGAAGGGCTGCGGCTGACTGGCCTGGCTTGCCTGCGCACGCTCCTCCTCGCGCTGGCGCGCCTCCTTGCCCTGGTAGATGAAGCGGTTCATCTGGGCGATGAGCGTATCCTCGCGCACGTCGGTCCTGTGGGCACACTCGCGGAGGTAACTGGCGCGGACAATAGGGTCGCGGATGACGGCAATACTCCTGACGATCTGATTGACGGCCTCGGCGCGGCGCACGGGGTCGGTGACGCCATGCAGGAGTGCCTGGGTCTGGAAGACGATGAAGTCGGTACGGTTTTGCTCGATATAGGCCTGGAGCTCCTCGGAGGACCGGCTGCGGGCGAAGTCGTCGGGGTCTTGGCCGTCAGGGAGGAAGAGCACCTTGACATTCATGCCCTCGGAGAGCAGCAGGTCCGTACCGCGCAGGGCGGCCTTTTGGCCAGCCTCGTCGCCATCATAGACGAGGGTGACGTTGGGGGTGAAGCGATGGATGAGCTTGATCTGGGGAATGGTGAGGGCCGTTCCCGAACCCGCCACGACATTCTCCACGCCGCGCTGGCTCAGACTGATCACGTCGGCCTGGCCCTCCACGAGCAGGGCCTCGCCCTGCTTGCTCATGGCGCGCTTCGCCAGGTCGATGCCATAGAGTTCGTTGGTCTTGTGGTAGATCTCGGAGTCGGGCGAGTTGACATACTTCATGCGCACGCCATGGGTGCGGGTGTCGAGGACGCGGCCCGTGAAGCCCACTACCTTGCCGCTCATGGTGATCCAAGGGAAGATGACACGGCCGGCAAAGCGATCGGTCAACGAGCCGTCGGAGCGCTCATAGCAGAGGCCCGACTTGAGGAGGACGTCTTTCTGGAATCCCTCGCGCTGGGCAGCATCAGTCATGGCGTGGCCACTGGCGAGGCAGAAGCCCAGGCGAAACTTGCGGATGGTGTCGTCGCGGAAACCGCGCTGGCGGAAGTATTGGAGTCCGATGGCCTGACCATCAGGGTCGTTGAGGAGGGTGTCCTCGAAGTATTTGGCCGCCCACTCGTTGGCCAGGAAGAGGGAGTCGCGCTCCGTGGCCTGGCGACGCTCCTCGTCGGTCAGTTCGCGGTCGTGGATCTCGATATGGTAGCGGTTGGCCAACCAGCGCAGGGCCTCGGGATAGGTCTTCTGCTCATGCTTCATGATGAAGTTGACGGCATTGCCCGCCTCGCCACAGGCGAAGCATTTATAGACTCCCTTCGACGGACTGACGGAGAACGACGGCGTCTTGTCGTCGTGGAAAGGACACAATCCCGTATAGCTCGTGCCGCGCTTGCGGAGCGTCACAAACTCGGAGATGACATCGACGATGTCGGTCGCATCCATGATCCTATCTATCGTAGCCCGGTCTATCATACTTTGTCTTTGCGTATGAGCTGATTGTCTTTTAATCTTTGCAAAGATACAAACTTTTGGATAACAAGCCAACGATTACCTCAAATTTAATCCCACAATCGTCCTCTGCATGCTGGAGAAAACCAGTTTTCTCGTCTTACGCAACCTTAACACGCCAAAATGCGGAGAATAGAAAAAATTTTTGTACCTTTGCATCTTGAAAAAACAACAAGGAAGTCAATGCGCGAATATACCGACGAGGAGCTGGCACAACTGCTCGACAAAGACATTTTTCACCATATCTCAGAAGCCGCCGACAGTCTGGGCGTAGATTGCTACGTCGTGGGCGGCTATGTACGCGACATCTTTTTGGAACGCCCGTCCAACGACATCGACGTGGTGGTGGTAGGAAGCGGCATAGCCGTAGCCGAGAAACTGAGGAAGATCCTGGGAAGGCGGGCGCACGTGAGCGTGTTTCGCAATTTCGGGACGGCACAGGTGAAATACCACGGTATGGAGGTGGAGTTTGTCGGCGCACGAAAGGAGAGCTACAGCCACGACTCGCGGAAGCCTATCGTGGAGGATGGAACGCTGGAGGACGACCAGGACCGTCGCGACTTCACCATCAACGCCATGGCCGTCTGTCTGAACAAGGCGCGCTTTGGCGAACTGGTAGATCCCTTCGACGGCATAGGCGATCTCTGGGAGGGCATCATCCGCACGCCCCTGGACCCGGACGTCACCTTCTCGGACGATCCACTACGAATGCTGCGTTGTGTGAGGTTTGCCACCCAACTCAACTTTTTCATCGAGGAGGAGACCTTCGAGGCGCTCTCACGCAACGCCGAGCGCATCCGTATCATCAGCGGGGAGCGCATAGCCGAGGAGTTGTGCAAGATCATGGCTTCGCAATATCCGAGCAAGGGATTCTTCGAGCTGCAGCGCTGCGGACTGCTGGGCCTCATCATTCCCGAACTGACGGCCCTCGACCTCGTGGAGACGCGCAACGGCAGGGCACACAAGAACAACTTCCACCACACGCTGGAGGTGCTGGAGAACGTGGCACGGGCCGAAGAGCGACGCTACGAGCAGGAGAAGCAGGAGAATCCCGAGCAGCCTCCTTTCAAGGCCAATATCTGGCTGCGCTGGGCAGCCCTCTTCCACGACATCGGCAAGCCCAAGAGCAAGCGCTGGGACAATCAGCTGGGCTGGACTTTCCACAACCACAACGACATCGGGGCCAGGATGGTGCCGGAGATGTTCAGGAGGATGAAACTGCCGCTGGACAGCAAGATGAAGTATGTGCAGAAGCTCGTGGAGCTCCACATGCGACCGATCGCCATTGCCGACGACGTGGTGACGGACTCGGCCGTGAGAAGGCTCATCAACGACGCGGGCGACGACATCGACGACCTCATGATGCTCTGCGAGGCTGACATCACGAGCAAGAATCAGGTGAGGAAGAAGCAGTTTTTGGAGAACTTCCGCATCGTCAGGGAGAAGATAGCCGACCTCAAGGAGCGCGACTACAAGCGTCTGCTGCAGCCGGTCATCGACGGCAACGAAATCATGGAGCTCTTCCATCTGAAACCGTCCCGCGAGGTGGGCGAACTGAAGAAGGCGCTCAAGGAGGCCGTGCTGGAAAATATCGTGCCCAACGAGCGAGAGCCGCTCTTGGCGCTGCTCAGAGAGAAGGCCAAGGAGCTGGGTGTGGGATGACCTGTGGACCAGGAAACTGGACGAGGACAAGCATGAACCCACAAGTCCGATAGGTAGAAAAAATCACGTACGAGGAGTAACGGTAAAGGCCAAGAGTAGCCTTTACCATTACTAACTCGGAATAATTATAGTTAAAAAAACTTTGCGAAGTACGCCTTTCTGAATGGAAATGGGTACTTTTGCATAGTTGAAAACTGGTTGCGTTGCATTAGTTTTCCAATATCCCGCTATCAATCAGAGGATTAACCGCAGCGGGAGAACAAACAAATCGTTTTCAGAAAACAAAAATAAAGAATCATTTATAGGTATGAAGAAAAACAAGTTTTTGCTGTTTGCTGCCATCGCTATGGCAGTACTTACGAGTTGCGGAGGCGGCCAGAAAGGACTGCCCACGAGCAACGAGTATCCGGTAGTGACAATTGGTCCGGCCAACGCCCAGTTGAAGACCACCTACCCTGCCACTATCAAAGGCGTACAGGACGTGGAAGTACGTCCGAAAATCTCGGGTTTCATCACCAAGCTCTATGTCCATGAGGGCCAGGCGGTAAGAGCAGGCCAGGTGCTCTTCGAGCTCGACAACGCCACCTACCAGGCAGCCGTCCGTGCTGCTCAGGCACAGATCAACCAGGCCGAGGCCAGCGTACGTTCAGCTCAGGCAGGCATCCAGACGGCAAACGCCTCGCTCAACTCGGCACAGGCGCAGGCTGCCACGGCGCAGTTGACCTACAACAACAGCCAAAACCTCTATAATAATAAGGTGATCGGAGAATATGAGCTGCAGACCGCTCGCAACAGCTATCAGACCGCTCAGGCTGGCGTGCGCCAAGCTCAGAGCAGCGTTAGCTCGGCCAATGCAGGCCTGAAGCAGGCAGAGGCTGCCGTAGCAGCCGCCAAGGCACAGCTCGCCACGGCCAGGGAGAACCTTTCCTTCTGCTATGTGAAGAGCCCGGCCAATGGCGTGGTGGGCAACCTGCCCTACAAGGTGGGCGCACTCGTCAGCCCGTCCTCGGCACAGCCCGTGACGACGGTCAGCGACATCTCGACCATCGAGGTCTATTTCTCCATGTCGGAGAGCGACATCCTCAACCTCACGCGCAGCAACAATGGTCTGGCGGGAGCCATCAACAGCTTCCCGGCCCTGAGCCTCCAGCTCACCGACGGTTCGATCTACAACCACGAGGGCAAGGTGGTCAAGACCTCGGGCATCATCGACCCGACTACGGGTTCGCTCTCCATCATCGCCCGCTTCCCCAACCCAGAGCGTCTGCTCAAGAGTGGTGGCGCAGGCCAGGTGATCATCGCCAAGAATAATAACCACGCCATCCTCGTGCCGATGGAGGCCACGACGCAGGTGCAGGACAAGTACTTCGTCTATAAGGTGGACGGCAACGGCAAAGTGCACTACACGGAGGTGACGATAGATCCGCAGAACGACGGCAACAACTATATCATCACCAGCGGACTGAAGATGGGCGACCGCATTGTGGTCAAGGGTCTGACGGGCCTCACCGACGGACAAGAGATCAAGGCCCTCACGCTCCAGGAGTATGATGCTGCTATGAAGAATGCCGCCGAGCTGGGTGCCAAGCAGGGATCGTCAGAGGGCTTCCTCGACGCCATGACGAGCAAGGGCGACAAGAAGTAAACCAAGAGAGTGCCATCGGGAGGAGGACGCTGTCCGCCTCCCATCATGGTCAACACATAAAAGAAGAAAACAATGACATTTACTAATTTTATCAAGCGACCGGTACTCTCGACGGTGATCTCCATCTTCTTCGTACTCCTGGGTACGATCGGACTGGTGTCGCTGCCTATCGAGCAGTACCCGAACATTGCGCCACCTACCATTAGCGTGATGGCCAACTATCCGGGCGCTGACGCACAGACGGTGCTCAACTCCGTGGTCACGCCGCTGGAGGAGAGCATCAACGGTGTGGAGAACATGACCTACATCACCTCGTCAGCAAGCAATAGCGGCCTGGCACAGATCACGGTCTTCTTCAAGCAGGGATCCAACGCCGATATGGCTGCCGTCAACGTCAACAACCGTGTGCAGCAGGCTCAGGCTCTGCTCCCGGCAGAGGTGACCAAAGCGGGTGTGACAGTTTCGAAGCGACAGAGCTCCAACGTCATCATGTACTCGCTGACCACGGACGACGGACGCTACGACACGAAGTTCCTCAACAACTACAACAACATCAACGTCTCGCCGGCACTGAAGCGTGTCAACGGTGTGGGTGACGTGCAGAGCCCGTCCACGGCCGACTACACAATCCGTATCTGGCTCGACCCGGTGAAGATGAAGAACTACGGCCTCATGCCGTCCAACATCACGGCAGCCCTGGCCGAGCAGAACCTGGAGGCTTCTCCGGGTACGATCGGCGAGCAGAGCGACGTGGCCTACCAGTACACGCTCCGCTACAAGGGCCGTATGAAAACGTCGGAGGAGTATGGCAACATCGTCCTCACGAGCAATACCAATGGTCAGACGCTCCACCTCAAGGATGTGGCCAGAATAGAACTGGGTCAGCAGTCCTACGGCGTGCAACTGAAGAACAACGGCCATCCTGCCGTGATGGGTATGGTGCAGCAGATTGCAGGATCCAACGCAACCCAGATAGCCAAGGACGTGAAGGCCGAGCTGGAGCGCCAGGCAAAGAACTTCCCACCGGGACTGAAATATACCATCGAGCAGGACGTGACGGAGTTCCTCTACGCCTCTATCGAGGAGGTGATCTTCACGCTCTTCATCACCCTGCTGCTGGTGTTCTTCGTCGTCTATATCTTCCTCCAGGACTTCCGCTCCACGCTGATCCCGATGATTGCCGTGCCGGTCGCCTTGATAGGTACGTTCTTCTTCCTGTGGATCTTCGGATTCTCCATCAACTTGCTGACGCTGTCGGCCCTCTTGCTGGCTATCGCCATTGTGGTCGATGACGCCATCGTGGTTGTCGAGGCCGTTCACGCCAAGCTCGACATGGGCTACAAGAGCGCGCTCACGGCCAGTATCGACGCCATGAACGAGATCTCGAGTGCTATCATCTCCATCACGCTGGTGATGTCGGCCGTGTTCGTCCCTGTGTCGTTCATCGGTGGTATGAGTGGTACGTTCTACCGCGAGTTTGGTATCACGATGGCTATCTCCATCTTGATCTCTGCCGTCAACGCCCTGACACTCTCTCCAGCCCTTTGCGCCATCTTCCTGAAGCCGAAGGACGAGGAGGCGGAGGCCAACGGTGGCAAGAAGATGTCTTTCGTCGATCGCTTCCACGCGGGCTTCAACCAGTCGTTCGACAAGATTACAAACAAGTATAAGAAGGGTGTAGAGCGCATCATCAACAACCGCATCGTGACGGGTATCTCTGTCGTGGCGGGCATCGTGGCGCTGGTCTTCTTCATGGGTACGACCAAGACGGGTTTGATCCCTGACGAGGATACGGGTACGCTCTTCTGTACCATCTCTCTCCCCCCGTCAACGGGCCAGGACAAGACGCTGGAGGTTGGCGAGAAGATCGACGCCATGCTGGCCACCAACCCGTGGATCGAGCGTCGTGAGATGATTGCAGGTTACAACTTCATCGCTGGTGCCGGTTCTGACCAGGCCACCTTCATCATCAAGCTGAAACCGTTTGACGAGCGTAAGTGGGGTATGATAGACCGCGTCAAGTCCGTGTTCACGGGTGCGGGTATCGCAGGATTGTTTATCGATCCGAGTTCGTCCAACTCCGTGCTGGGTATGATCTATAAGCAGACTGCCACCGTCAAAGGTGCACAGATTCTGGCCTTCGCGCCGCCTATGGTGTCCGGATTCTCGGCTACCAACGGTCTGACCTTCTCTATGGAGGACCGCACGGGTGGCGACCTCAACAAGTTCTACGACGTGACGCAGAAGTTCCTCAAGGCGCTGGGTGAGCGCGAGGAGATCCAGCGAGCCATGACCTCCTACAACCCGAACTATCCGCAGTATATGGTCAACATCGACGTAGCCAAAGCCAAGCAGGCCGGTACGTCGCCCCAGGCCATCCTCTCCACGATGTCGGGCTACTTCGGTGGTCAGTACGCCAGCAACTTCAACGCCTTCGGTAAGCTCTACCGTGTCTATATACAGGGTAGCCCCGAGAGCCGCATGACAATCGACAAGCTCAACGATGTCTATATACGCACCAACAACGGCATGTCGCCCATCAACGAGTTTGTCACGCTGAAGAGAACCTACGGTCCTTCCAGCATCAACCGCTTCAACCTCTTCACCGCCATCACCATCAACGCCACGGCTGCCGACGGCTATTCCTCTGGTCAGGCCATCAAGGCTGTGGAAGAAGTGGCCAAGCAGACGCTGCCCGACGGCTACACCTACGAGTATTCGGGTCTGACCCGATCGGAGCAGGAGTCGAGCAGTTCGACGGGTATGATCTTCATCCTCTGCTTCATCTTCGTCTATCTGATCCTCTCCGCACAGTATGAGAGCTACCTGCTGCCGCTGGCCGTATTGCTCTCCGTGCCGTTTGGTCTTGCGGGTGCTTTCATCTTCACCCAGCTCTTCGGCCATAGCAACGACATCTACATGCAGATCTCGCTGATCATGTTGATCGGTCTGTTGGCCAAGAACGCCATCTTGATTGTGCAGTTCGCCCTGGAGCGCCGCCAGACGGGTATGGCCATCCGCTATGCAGCCATCCTCGGTGCCGTGGCTCGTCTGCGCCCGATCCTCATGACCTCACTGGCCATGGTCATCGGTCTGCTGCCGCTGATGTTTGCCTCGGGTGTGGGCCGCAACGGTAACCAGACACTGGGCGCTGCCGCCGTCGGTGGTATGTTGATCGGTACAATCTGCCAGGTGTTCGTCGTCCCGTCGCTCTTCGCCATCTTCCAGTGGCTGCAGGAGCGCATCAAGCCGCTCGAGTTCCACGATGAGGAGAACGAGGAGGTGGTCCGTGAACTGGAGCAGTACGCCCAGGGACCTGCCGGCGACTACAAGGTGGAGAACGCCCCGATGTAAAATAGCTGAGTAGCCATTCCGCTCCCCTGCCCCACTGAGGACGAGGGAGCGGGAGGCTCCCACACAATATAATAAGGATACATATAATAATAGACAATATGACAATCAAAAATATGATGCGCATGACGGGTGGTCGCCTGCTGCTCCTGGCGGGTCTCGCCACCCTCTCGCTGACGGGATGCAAGAGCCTCTATGGCGACTACGAGCGTCCCGAGGTGAAGACGGACGGCATCGTGCGCGACCCCGTAAACGACCAGGCGACGCTGGAGGGCAGCAACGACTTCGGCAACCTGCCGTGGAGAAGCGTCTTTACCGACCCGCAGTTGCAATCGCTGATCGAGAAAGCATTGGCCAACAACCCGAACCTTCTCAACGCCATGCTCAACGTGGACATTGCCGAGTCGCAACTCAAGGCCGCCAAGCTCGCCTACCTTCCCTCGCTGGTACTCGCCCCGACGGGCACCATCACCCACATGGGTGAGGGCGCAGAGGCCAACAAGAGCTACACGCTGCCCCTCGCGGCAAGCTGGAACGTGGACCTCTTCGGTACACTCCGATCCTCGAAGAAGGCTGCCGCTATGTCGCTCCTTCAGACAAAGGACTACCAGCTGGCAGTACAGACACGCCTTATCAGCAATGTCGCCAACCTCTACTACACGCTCCTCATGCTCGACAAGCAGATGGAGATCGTCACGGACATGGAGAACCTCACGAAGGACACCTGGGACATGATGAAACTGCAGATGGAGTTTGGGCGCGCCCGCTCTACGAGCGTGCAGAGTGCGGAGGCTGCCTACTATAGCGTGAAGAACCAGAGCGTGAACATCAAGCGACAGATCCGCGAGAGTGAAAACTCCCTCAGCCTCCTGCTGGGAGAACCTGCTCAGACCATCGCTCGTGGCAAACTCGACGGCCAGTCGCTGCCAGAGAACTACGCTGGTGGCGTGGGTGTGCAACTGCTGAGCAACCGCCCCGACGTACACGCCAACGAGATGGCGCTCGCCAGCTGCTTCTATGGTGTGCAGAACGCACGCAGCCGCTTCTACCCCTCTATCAACATCACGGCCAACGCGGGCTGGACGAACGGACAGGGCACGATCAATCCGGCCAAGTTCTTGGTGCAAGCCGTAGGTTCACTCACCCAGCCGCTCTTCATGAAGGGTCAGCTGAAGGCGGGCCTTCGTGTGGCTGAGGACCAGTATAAGCAGGCTTACAACACCTGGCAAAACTCCATCCTCACGGCAGGATCGGAGGTGAGCAACGCTCTCGTGGCCTACAACGCAGCCAAGGAGAGCGAGGAACTGGAGCAGAAGCGCATCGACGTGCTCAAGAAGAACGTCGAGGATATCGAACTGCTCTACAAGCAGAGTTCAAGTACCTACCTGGAGGTCATCACGGCACAGCAGAACCTGCTCAACGCCCAGGTCTCACAGGTGCAGGATCAGTTCACGAAATTGCAGTCGATCGTCAACCTCTACTATGCCCTTGGCGGTGGTAGCAATTAACTAATAAGACAGTAAGATTATGAGTAGCACAATAATCAGTCCGAAGGCCGAGGTGTCTCCCAAGGCACGTATCGGCGAAGGTTGCAAAATATTCCCGTTTGTCTATATCGAGGACGACGTGGTGATTGGTGACAACTGTATCATCTTCCCCTTCGTGTCAATCCTCAACGGCACACGCATGGGCAACGGCAACAAGATCCACCAAGGCTCCGTCATCGCTGCCTTGCCGCAGGATTTCAATTTCAAGGGTGCCAACTCCCAGGTCGTCATGGGCGACATGAACATCATCCGCGAGAATGTGGTCATCAACCGCGGCACGCACGAGGGCGGCAAGACGGTCTTGGGCTCCAACAACGTGCTCATGGAGGGTGTGCATATCTCTCACGACACACGCGTGAGCGATGCTTGCGTGATCGGCTATGGCACAAAGATAGCCGGCGATTGCGAGATCGAGGACGGAGTGATCTTCTCCTCATCGGTCATCGAGAATGCCAGGACGCGCGTGGGTCGTGGCGCGATGATCCAGGCTGGAACAACCTTCTCAAAGGACGTCCCGCCCTATATCGTAGCTGGTGGAACGCCGGTAGGCTATGGTGGTGTCAACACCACGATGGCACGGGCTGCAGGAATAGATGAGAAGGTGATCAAGCATATCGCCAACGCCTACCGCCTGCTTTTCCATGGTCAAAACTCGGTGTTCGATGTTTGCCACCAGATCGTCGAGCAGGTACCTGACTCGGAGGAAATTCGCATTATCGTCGATTTCCTTCGCAGTACAAAAGAAGGAATCATTAGTAAATTATAGTTTCATACCTATCGTAATTTACAAGAAAGAGGGGATGGCCGTGAGGTCACTCCCTCTTTGCTTTATCATTCTGGCCCAGACGAAAGAGGACGTTAGGGCTGCAATAGGATGGCGAAAAAAAAATGAGCCGACTCGATACAGAGCCTCATCAATAGGAGGCGGTACACTCGATACCCAACGCCTTCACGCGATCGCGGATGGCGTTGAGCTCCTCATGGGTGGCCTTTTCCAAAAACTGTCCAGGTGTCTCGCGGTCGATGGTGTAAATCATCACTTCGCGAGGCGCGATATATTTCACGGCCTCCAACCACGGGGCAACATACTCTTCTCCTACATTGGTCACATCCTCGCCCTCATCGTTCTTTCCACGAAGGAACATTGTCTGGACAATACATTGCCCGTCAAAGGACTTCATGCCATCTATGATCTTCTTCACATCATAGGAAGGCAACGCTGGACGATCAAGGCGCTTTATGTAATCGGGGTTGACCGTATCGAGCTTGAGGATGTTGTTATCTACCTTGGCCAAAGCGGCATGGACCGCAGGGCGATGGATGAAAGTCGAGTTGCTCAAGACAGAGATCTTGGCCTCAGGACAGTAGGCGTCGCGCAGACGGATGGTTTCGTCGATGATCTCGGGAAAGTGAGGATTACTGGTCGGTTCGCCATTGCCGGCAAAAGTCATCACGTCGGGATGGACTCCCTCGTCATGCATCTCCTTGAGTTTCGCCTCCAGTGCGCGGGAGACCGCCTCGGTGGTCGGGAAGGGAGTATGCGTGCGATGGTCGGCGTTGTAGCCACACTCGCAGTAGATACAGTCGAAACTACAGAGTTTGCCGTCGGCAGGTATAAGATTGATGCCCAAGGATATTCCGAGCCGCCGACTGTGCACGGGCCCATAGATGGGCGATGGAAATAGAATTGTTGACATAATCGTGTTCGTATGTTTATTTCTTGCAAAAGTACAACATTCTTTTCACACACCCAATCTTTTCACTTAGTTTGTTGTCAGCAATCGCATAAGCAAGAAACAGAAAAAGGGGGTTGAAAAGGACGAAGAACCAAATAAAACTTAATATATTTGCCTATTTTGCAATTTTACGTTACCTTTGCAGCAACATTGGCTTATTGGCCTTATTGCGATTTTTAGAATAAGAAAGTAGAAGTTAGTTTCAGCAATGAAAAAGAAACGCAATCAAGCCCGCAATCACCGCAGTTTGCAGGTTATCACGCTATGTATCAGCACGGCCATGGTGCTGGTTCTGATAGGTATAGTCGTATTAACCGTATTCACAGGACGCAACCTCTCCAACTATGTGAAGGAGAACCTCACCGTCACGATGGTGTTGCAACCCGACCTCACACCCTCGGAGTGTGCGGCTTTGTGCAAGAAGGTGCAACGCTTCGACTACATCACCAACGTGGAATACACGAGCAAGGAGCAAGCCCTCAAAGAAGGCACGAAGGAACTGGGTGCGAATCCAGCCGAGTTTGCTGGCGAAAACCCCTTTACGGCAGAGATCGAGTTGCGCCTGAAGGCCAACTATGCCAACAATGACTCTATCAAGAAGATTGCCGCCGACCTGAAGCAGTTTAATGGTGTCTCTGACGTGACCTACCGACAGGACCTGGTCAACAGTGTGAACAAAATGTTGCGCAAGATCAGTTTCGTACTGCTGATCATCGCAGCACTCCTGACGGTCGTCTCGTTCTCCTTGATCAACAACACTATCCGCCTCAGCATCTATGCGCGTCGCTTCGCGATACACACCATGAAACTCGTGGGTGCCTCGTGGGGCTTCATCCGACTGCCTTTCCTGCGCATGGCCGTGGGACTGGGCTTGCTCTCCGCCGTCATGGCCTTGATCGTGCTGGGAGCCGGCATGCTCGCTCTCTACAACTATGAGCCGGAGATGCTGACGATCATCAATGGCGAGGTCATGGCCTTTACAGCGCTGGTAGTCCTGGCCGTAGGCATCATCCTCACCACGATCTGCTCCTGGCTCTCGGTCAACAAATTCCTGCGCATGAAGGCGGGAGACCTCTACAAGATTTAATCACCGCCCGAAATGGGTCGGCCTCACTATCACGAGAAGGAAATAATACAAACATAGAATATGGATAAAAGTAAATTAGCTTTCGGCCGCATCAACTACATCCTGCTTGTAGTAGGTGTGGCGATCGTCGTCATTGGCTTCATCCTGATGAGCGGCGGCACATCGACCAAGGAGATGTTCAATCCCGAGGTGTTCAGCCCGACGCGTATCAAGGTGGCGCCTGTCGTCACGCTGGTGGGTTATATTACCATCATCGCCTCCATCCTCGTTCGTCCGAAGGGCGGAGAGGCAGGAGCCGAGATGGCAACACAATCGTCTGAAACCAACGTCACGGAGGCATAATGGACCTGATAGAAACCATCATCATCGCCATCGTAGAGGGATTGACCGAGTTTCTTCCCGTCTCTTCCACAGGCCACATGATCATCGCACAAAACCTGTTGGGAGTGCCGAGCACGCCGTTTGTCAAGGCCTTCACGGTCATCATCCAGTTTGGCGCCATCCTCTCGGTGGTCCTGCTCTACTGGAAGCGCTTCTTCCAGCTCAACCATACGCCAGCACCAGAGGGCAGCACGTCGCTCCAGAAGTTCCTTCACAAGTGGGACTTCTACTGGAAGATCTTTGTCGCCTTCGTCCCTGCCGTCGTGCTGGGTGGTCTCCTCAATGGCGTGATAGAGCATCTGCTCGGCAGCGTCACGATCGTTGCTATCATGCTGGTTGTTGGTGGTGTCTTCATGTTGTTCTGCGACAAGTGGTTCTGCCATGGCAAGGAGACCAACCCCGTCACCGAGAAGCGTGCGTTCCGCATCGGCCTCTGCCAGTGTCTGGCCATGATACCTGGTGTGAGCCGCAGTATGGCGACCATCGTCGGCGGTATGGCCAACGGACTGACGCGTAAGCGCGCGGCAGAGTTTTCCTTCTTCCTGGCCGTGCCCACCATGTTGGCTGCCACGTGCCTGGAGGTGTTGAAGATGATCCTGGCTGGCGAATTCGACGACATGTCGGGCAATATCTCCACGCTGCTCATCGGCAGTTTGGTCTCGTTTGTGGTAGCCATCCTTGCCATGAAATGGTTTGTCAGTTTCATTGCTAAATATGGCTTCAAACTCTTTGGCTGGTACCGCATCATCGTCGGACTGCTCATCCTGGGACTGCTCCTCACGGGCCACTCACTCCAAATGGTTGACTAAGCCGGGATGACGATCAATTTCAAAGAAGGGATACTCATCCCCATCGACAAGCCCTATGGCGTGACGAGTTTCAAGGCCCTCGCCCACATCCGCTACCTCTGCTCCCACGCCTTGGGTGGCAAGGTGAAGATGGGACACGCTGGCACACTCGATCCGCTCGCCACTGGCGTCTTGGTGCTTGCGACGGGAAAAAAGACGAAGCAGATCGAGACGCTGCAGCAACACACGAAGGAGTATGTCGCCACGATACAGTTGGGGGCGACGACCGTGAGCTACGACATGGAGCACCCGGTCAGCGCCACCTTCCCCACGGAGCATATCACGCGAGAGCTGATTCTTGAGACGCTGCAGCAGTTTATTGGCGAGATAGAACAGATACCGCCTACCTACAGTGCAGTAAAGGTCAACGGCGTCCGCGCCTACGACGTGCGCCGCAATGGCGAGCACATAGAGCTCAAACCCAAGCACGTCCGCATCGACGAGATAGAAGTGGTGTCGTTTGATGCCGAAAAGATGCAGCTCGTCCTGCGCGTAGTCTGCGGCAAGGGCACCTATATCCGTGCCTTGGCCCGGGATTTGGGCCGCGCACTCTCCTCGGGAGCTTACCTCACCTCCCTCCGTCGCACACAAGTGGGCGACGTGCGGGTGGAGAACTGTCTTTCCTACGACCATTTTGAAGAGTGGCTGGCACAGCAAACAATAGAAAAAGAAAACAAGTAAGATATGAAACTATCGCAGTTTAAATTCGATTTGCCACAGGACTTGGTGGCACTCTATCCCCATTCCTCCACCCATACCATCACTCGGCCCAACGGAACAACCGCCGAGTTTGACGTGGTAAGGCCCGACGAGGCGCGGCTGATGGTGCTCCACAAGCAATCGGAGACGATAGACCTGTATCATAAGGACGAGGAGGGCAACCCGATAGAGGGCGACTACATCCTCTTCAAGGATCTTGTGAACTATTTTGGAGAGGGAGACACCTTCGTCTTCAACGATACCAAAGTGTTCCCCGCCCGTCTCTACGGCACGAAGGAGAAGACGGATGCCAAGATCGAGGTGTTCCTGCTCCGCGAACTCAATCCCGAGATGCGCCTGTGGGACGTACTCGTCGAACCGGCACGCAAGATTCGTATTGGCAACAAACTCTTCTTTGAGGAGTCGGGCACCATGGTGGCTGAAGTGATCGACAATACCACCTCAAGAGGGCGCACCCTGCGTTTCCTCTACGACTGCCCGCACGATGAGTTCAAGAAAGAGCTCTTCGCCCTGGGCGAGGCACCACTGCCCCGATATATCATCGACAACCGTCCGAAGGAGGAAGGACAGGACTTTGCCCATGCCACCGAAGAGGACATGGAGTACTTCCAGACTCCGTTCGCCAAACACGAGGGTGCTGTCACGGCTCCCAGCACGGGCATCCACTTCTCGCGCGAGATGCTCAAGATGATGGAGATACGAGGCATCAATCCTGCCTATGTCACCCTTCATTGCGGTTTGGGCAATTTCCACAAGATTGAGGTGGAGGACCTGACGAAGCACAAGATGGACTCGGAGCAGATGTTCATCACGTCTGAAGCCTGCGAGATCGTCAACGACACGAAGCGCAAGGGCCATCATGTGTGCAGCATTGGAGCAAGTGTGGTCAAAGCCACTGAGACGGCTGTGGGCACAGACGGCCTGCTGAAGGAGTTTGAGGGATGGACCAACAAGTTTATCTTCCCTCCCTACAACTTCGGCTTGTCCGACTCGATGGTAGCCAACTTCTACCACCCCTACTCTACGCTGCTGATGACTCAGTGTGCATTTGGAGGCTACGACATGGTGATGAAGGCATACGAACTGGCTGTCGCCAACGGTTACAAATTTGGATGCTACGGAGACAGTCTGCTCATCCTCAACGACTAATCAGCCTTGCTACATCGTCTGTATCTCTCCTTGGGTTCCAATCTTGGCAACCGTAGGCAACTGCTCCAGTCAGCCATCGCCCTACTGAGGGAGCGTGTCGGCTCGGTGGAACGCATATCTTCCTTTATAGAGACGGCACCATGGGGCTTCGAGAGCGAACATCAGTTTCTCAATGCCTGCGTCTGCATCAACACCAGGATGACCCCACGCGAGGTGCTGGAAGCTACGAAACAGATAGAGCGTGAACTGGGCAGGACACGGAAGTCGTCCAATGGTCAATATGCTGACCGCCCGATAGACATCGACATTCTCCTCTATGATGACATACAGGTAAACGAACCCGATTTGGTCATTCCGCACCCCCACATGGAGGAACGCGATTTTGTCATGATTCCTTTACAAGAAATCAGACCCGAAAAACAGGGGTAAGCCCTGCTATCAACAACAAAGGTTTTTCTCTTTCGTGAGAAAAACCTTTGTCGTTATCATACCCTTTAGAAGGGGGATAATATGCTTCGTCAACGATATTAGGTTCGTTGGGCTACGAAGTTAACTTCATCAGCCAACGAAGCTAAATGCATATTTTCACCCCTTTTTCTATACTTTTGGCCTATTTTAGACTCTTTTCCCGCTACAACGAGTCTATGTGGCGTTTGAAGCAGGATTTGATGAGAGACTGCCTTTGAAAAGAAAAACGAATTGTTTAGATTTTTCGTTTAGATTTAAGGCAATCATCATACACCATCAGTCCTTTCACCGTTAGTAGATATTTCTGGCGAGGATGACGTGGCGAATTTGGGTATTTCATTTTTACCAATCCTTCTGTAATGGCTGGCGTAAGAGAATATTCAAGGAAATTGGGGCGGTTCTTCAAGCCAACAGCTTCCATCATTTCCTTTACGCTCTTTTCACCTGTGCCAATTGTAACAAGCAACCGTTTTATGTTTTCTGATAAGATTGATACCGAATTATCAGAACTTGTATGGGCAGTTGTATGGATGCTTGTATGGGTGCTTGTATGGGTGGAATCTACATCGTTATAACCTACAAGCATATAGCGGTTCTTCAGCTCATGATGTTCACCCATCAACAAATTACGGAAAAACTTAATAAGGAAAGACTTATTGGGTTCTATACCCTTTGACGGATTACGATAGTTCGCACGAACAAGGGCATTGCGGAAATACCACGAGTTGTCGGCAAATAAATCGTTATCGACCTTGAATCCAATTGAACGCAAATATTTAATGACAAACACCGCAGTGGTTCGTGTGTTGCCCTCACGGAACGGATGGTTTTGCCATAGCAACGTTACAAAATCTACAATGTGGTCAATAATTTCATCCGTGTTCAATCCATTGTAATTAAAGTCCTTTTCTTGTTGAATGTCATATCGCAGCGCCATCATAAGGTCGGCAGCACGTCCATACACAACACTATCGCCACGTAACACCCATTCCTTTTTGCTGATGTCATAGGGCCGCAGTTTACCTGCATGTTTGAATACGCCCTCGAACAAGTGCCTATGGATATTCAAAAACTCCAACGCGGTGAACGAGAAAGACTGCTCGTTCAGCAACTTGGCAATATTGGCAGCTACTCGATCGGCCTCTTCCTTTTCTGCATCGTCTTCGTCATGTGTTGTTTTGTTGACATAGTACGACTTCAACTGTTCACGCACATCATCAATGGTAATGTCACCTTCAATATGCCTGACGGCCGTCTCCTTCAGATAGTCGGAAACCTTCAGACCATCCACATCCTGCAGACCGATAGCCGTACGCCATACCGAAGCCCTCTCGCGCTTATGTGGCTCTGCCACACGCTCGTAGGCTTCGAAATCAAGATATTGTTGTTTATGCTTATTCATAATGATATAAAACTATTAATAAGGAACAGCCATATCAATTAAGTCCGACAGAGCGGTTTCTATATCTTGTTCATATTGCAAGCCTGCTGATTTCAATAACATTGTATTTGCTATTCTGTCAGTGAAGACTATTGCTGACTTCTAGCATATAGATATCTTTTTAGATTATCCACTATACAACATTAATCATCTTGATGTTTTTTACAACCTTCCACCCTGCTCCTCAATAAGCTGTTGGATGGCAAGTTTGAGTTGATCCATATCATGGAAAACGACTCCATGCATTCCCTCCTTTCGCGCGCCCTCAATATTGTCTGGGCGGTCATCTATGAAGACGCACTCCTCGGGACGCACACCAAACTTCGAAAGAAACAACTCGTAGATTTCTCTTTCGGGTTTCAAGTAGTGACAGGTGTAAGAGATAAGGCTATCCTCCAGGGAAGAGAATACCCGAGGGAAACGGGCGATAACCTCATGTACTTTCGCAGACCAGTTGCTCAGACCCAACAAACGGTAGCCCTCAGCTTTGAGCTGGCACATCCATTCATACATTCCCTCCGTCTCTCCCGTAAACATATCAGCGAAATGCTTGTCGAAACGATCTATCGCATCGGCATACTCGGGCCATTGACGTTGCTGACGCTCTATATAGTAATGGAAAGGATGAAGGGCGCGATCTACCTCGTCGCTAAAACTATGCGGCAGCGCTTGGGCAAAAAACTGACGTGCCTTCTCCTCGCTATGAAAATAATCCGAGAAATAGGCGATGAAATCATGCTGCACGAGCACGCCGCCAAAGTCGAAAACTATGTTTTTTATCATCTTATTAATCGTTATTATATGCGATGGGTATGAAATGGTTGATAAGTTGGATTCAAGAACATGGCTTCTCGACATCACTCAACTTCCTTTCTGCAAAACTACTAAAAAGAATTGAGTTGACCAAATCGGAGGAAGCGAAAACAAAGATTTAGGCGAATAGAAGGAGGATTCTCGTGCTTTTTTCATACTTTTGCATTGCGGAAAGGAGGGGCGACCTATCAAGTTCATACGACAGTCCCCAACGACTTTCTTATAACTAAGCACAAACAAAGAATGATGATTGAATGGTTCATAGGCGTGGTCATCGGCCTGGCGATCGGGTTGACCATCGGTATTCTTCTACAGAAATCTAAACTCGTAGGCCGGCTGCAAGCCTTGGAAGGTGAGGCAGCGGGACTCCGCCGACAGATGGAGGGTGAGCGGTCTGCAGCAGCAAAGCAAGTAACGCAGATCCGGGAGGACGCTTCGCGACAAATGCGACAACTCACTGATCGTGACGAGGCGCTGCTTGCGAACGAGCGCAATCTGCATGACCGCGAGATGGAAACAGTGCGTAGCGCACACGCCAAGCAGATCGCGTCGCTCGAATCACAGATAGCGGAGGAGCGCAGACATGCCACAGAACTACGGGAGGAGAACAACCGCCAATGGGCGCAGCGTCTAGACACGCTCCGCGAGGAGATGCGGAAGAATGCGGCCGAACAGTTGGCTGCCAAACAACGATCCCTACAGGAGGACAACCGCCAGCAGATGGATGAGCTACTCAAACCGATCAAGGAACAGTTTGCCGACTTCAAGCGGACGGTGGAGGAAAACAGGGCACAAAGCGAGTTGAACAAGAAGGATCTGCAGAACACATTCGAATCGACGATGCGCCTCTTCCAGCAGCAACAGCAGCAGGCAGTAGCTTCAATGAAGGAGCAGACAGCTCGCATCGGTTCAGACGCTGCCAACCTCACCCGTGCGCTCAAGGGCGACAGCAAGCAGCAGGGCGACTGGGGTGAGATGGTCTTGGCTACCCTTTTGGAGAATAGCGGACTGCGCAAGGACGAGGAGTACTTTGTACAAGAGCAGACCAAAGACAGCGAGGGCAGAAGTTTCCGCCCCGACATCATCGTTCGCTTCCCAGAAGGTCGGAGCGTGGTGATCGACTCCAAGGTCTCTTTGACGGCCTATGCCAATGCCGTGGCTACCGAGGACGACGCACAGCGCGACCGCTTGCTGCGCGAGCATGTGCAAAGCGTACGACGCCACGTCGATGAACTGGCAGAGAAGGACTACAGCAAGTTGGTGGATGACGCTATCGGTTTTGTCCTGATGTTCATTCCCAACGAGTCGGGCTATATCGCCGCCATGCGACAGCAGCCGGACCTGGGTCGATACGCCTATCAAAAACACATCATCATCATCTCTCCCAGCAATCTTCTGATGGCCTTGCAACTGGCGTATAACCTCTGGCAGTACGACCGACAAAACAAAAACGTGGAGAAGATTGTCAAGGCTGCAGCCGACCTGTACGACAAGGTGGCGGGATTTGGAGACACCTTCTCCTCCCTCGGCGACCTGATAGCGCGCCTGTCGGGGGCGTTCGAGAAAGCAAGACTGCAACTCTATGATGGCAAGGGCAACGTAATGCGCCGCATCGAAGGACTCAAGTCGCTCGGCGTAACACCCAAAAAGAATATCAAAGACCTCGACGACCATGCGTTGACCAGCTCAGGGGATGACACGCAGGCTTAAGAATAGGGGCACATAAAAAAGGATCTTCATTAATATATATAAGGAGAAAACGGATGATAAGAGCTTCTTTTGAGAGTGACTACAATAACGGCTGCTTGCCAGAGATTCTCCACCGCCTGTCGGAGACCAACGATGAGAAGTCGAGCGGCTATGGTTTCGATCCTTATACCGAAAGGGCAAAGGACCGGATCCGCAAGGCGTGCGACATGACGGAGGCAGAAGTCCATTTCCTTGTGGGCGGCACACAGACCAATGCTACAGCCATCGACTCGCTGCTGCAGGGCTGCGAGGGTGTGCTTTCGGTCGATACGGGGCACATCAACGTCCATGAATCAGGGGCCGTAGAGGCTTTCGGACACAAGGTATTGGTACTTCCTGGTATAGCTGGAGGCAAGATGGCTGCCTCGCAGATCAACGACTACATGCGCAAGTTTCTCGCCGACGAGACCTACCCACACATGGTACAGCCTGGCATGGTCTATATCACACTTCCAACGGAACTTGGCGCACTCTATTCGCGCAAGGAATTGGCCGACATCTATACTGTATGCCAACAGTACGGACTGCGACTCTATGTCGATGGGGCACGGCTCGGTTACGGGCTGATGGCGGAAGGCAACGACATCGACCTGCCGTTTCTTGCACATCATTGCGACGTCTTCTACATAGGAGGCACGAAGGTGGGAGCGTTGCTGGGCGAAGCCTTGGTCTATACCAACACGCGCGCACCCAAATACATCTTCACCATCATCAAGCGACACGGTGCATTGCTCGCCAAGGGTCGTGTCTTGGGCTTGCAGTTTGACACGCTCTTCACGGACGACCTCTACTTTCGCGTCTCTCGACATGCGATCGACATGGCCCAAGCATTGCGAAAGGTCTTCGCCAAGCATGGCTTGTCCCTCGGCATCGACTCGCCAACCAACCAGCAGTTTGTCATCCTCTCCAAAGAACAGAAACAACGGTTGGCGGAAGAGATAGCCTTCGAGATATGGGAACCGCTCCCCAATGATCACCTGCTATGCCGCTTCGTGACCTGCTGGGCCACAACGGAGGCCGACATCGCGGCCCTTGACGAAGCATTGAAACGCACATTGGCTGCAAACGCCTGATGCTTAACCTATTTCACTGAAAAATAGCAAAGCGAGCTTTTAGATTTATACAGATATTTTTCTTGCAATTAAAAACTGAAGACATGATAAGAAGAAGACTAACAACTGCTCTTTTGAGCTTACTCCTTTCGATAGTGGCGTTTGCAGCCCAAAAGAATCTGGACAAGGACATTACTATGGTGACTTATGAACAAGGATGGATGGACACAAATGGGGCATTGTCCTTGAAGAATAATACGGGTGTGGAGGTCAAGAATGTCGTATTCTTGATCACCTACCTTGATATGTCAGGCAACGAACTTGATTATGAGGAGTTTAACAAATCAGTAAGCATAGCACCTGGAAAGACAAAAAAGATCGACATTCCGGCCTACGAACAGGAACGATTTTATCACTATTACAAGTCACCAGGTAATGAAATGGAACCGAAAACTGCCTTCAAAATCAAGTTTCAGCTAAAGGATTATAATGTAGAAGGAGAGGCCGAAGAACTTAATAGTAGTAGTCTAATTAGAGAAAGGAACACTAAAGATGGTTTTTACCTAATTATTGCTATCAGCATTCTACTATTCCTCATAGGCATATCAATTGGTTTGTATGTCATGGTTGCCGTGATGGCACAGAAACGGAACCGAAACGTAGTGATCTGGATTTTATTGAGTCTCATCGCGACGCCTTTATTGATGATCATCATCCTTCTGGCTATCGGGGAAAACAAAGACTATAACCCTCAAATCCGCAACTAATAGGACTAAGGTTTTTTTTTTGCTTGCAAAGCGAGAAATGATCATTTTGTGGCACATGTTCTTGTGCAGCAGAAACGTCTCGGGCACAAAAACCCCTACCCCACAAAGCGACTTGAGGTAATACAGTCTGTATTCCTACGGGATATTTGTTGACTATTATTGCCATGTTCTACTCGCTTTGCATATTGCGCTACTAAGTTACGAAGAAAAAAATGAATTACTCAAGCATTTATACTATTTATTTAATGAGTAAAATTCTGAGATACCTTGCACTATTCTTGCAAAAACCGTTTTAACAGCCATTTGTCGTCCAAAGACAACAAGTCCACCAAAATGAGACATCGGGGTTTACATATCCTCCATCGACAGGCCTTGATATCCGATATCGTATTTTTTGAATTTTCCTGTTGCCTGAAAGAAATGTTCGGCTTTATCTTTCAAAATACCGAGATTTATATCTTTGGCTTGGCGTTTAACCTCATAAAAGGTGACTTTTTGTTCCAGTTCGTCGGCTGCGATCAGATCGATTTCGTTCTCTCCTTTTCTGTCCCACCAGGAAGCTATCTGCGTATATTCTTCACTTTCTATCATCTTCGCCAAAAAGTATCTTTCCAGCACTTTTCCAGTGTATGTGGTGTAGTCCTTATCCATGAGCATCTTTAGTTTTTTATTGGCACCAACCTCAATCATGTATCCATATTTATAGATGTAGCGAAACCAAACGCGAAGGAAGTTATCTTCTATCTGATAGTGAATGTTGCGATTAGCCTTTTGAAACATCGGGGTATAACGAGAAATCAAACAATAGTCATTCTCCAGTTTGGCGAGATAGCCCGCAATTTCTATTTTCATGATGCTTTCAATTTCACCTCGAGTCGTGTAACCAGAAGCGATAAGTTGTAATATCTCGAAATAGCGGGCATAGTCTTTGCCAAATTCTTCTATCAGCATATTTTTTCCTTCGTATATGAAATAAGAATTTTTTGCAACAAACTTCTCTGTCATCTGTTCTTTGGTCATCGCTCCTGCATCCATCATCATTTCAACATATTCCGCAACTCCGCCAGTATAACTGTAGAGTGCCAGCAAATCTTCGTTGGTATAAGCAGAATTATATGAAGAGAGTATCTCCTTGACAACAGAAGGAGGAAATGGAGTGACTTTGATTTCTCCAGTCTGCCTACCATAGAGTGGCTGCTTGTTGTTTTTAAAAATGACATTCATTAGTGAATAGACAGAACCACAAACTACGAGGTTGATATGAGCCTCTTGTTTGTTAAGATCCCAGATTTTTTGCATGTCAGAGAAGACAGACGGATTAACTCTCTTGAAATCTTGAAACTCATCTATAATGAGGGTGAGAGGGCGATTTTTGGATAGTTGGAGCAAATATTTAAAGATGTCGGCAAAGCGTACTACTTCACCGAGAATAGGAAGCTGGAGTTTACTTGTTATCTCTTCGACAAAATCTTTGCAGAGTTCTGCCTCTGTTTTTCTTGCAACAAAAAAATACAGCATATCCTGAACATCCTCGTATGCCTTTATCAACAAGGATGTCTTTCCACTGCGTCGGCGTCCAGTCACGATAGTGAAACGAGCCGTTTGCAAAGATAGTCTTCTTGTCTCTTGCAATTCTTTTATTTCGTTATGCCTTCCAAAAAACTTCATATTCCTGCTACTTTAGAGTTTCTTTTTTATCCCTATTTTCGTAACCAGTATTTCTGAAACCGTGGTTACGAACGCAAAGATAACAAAAAAGTGCTGACTACCAACACTTTCATTGACTGTTTTAAGCTTTTTTATTTATTCATTCATTAGACACATTTCCGAAATGGCGGTTTCGAACACAAAACGAATCAGGTATTGTTTGAATCGTAAGCACTGTATGGAATGGAGTGCAGCAGACATGAAAGTCCATTGGCAACCATCATACTAAGATAGAAAAAGCAGAATGGCTTTGTAAGGAGAAGAACAGAAATGACAATGGGGAAACCGCACTTGTAGCACCGTTTCCCCATCATCGTTTCGCAGTTTTCTACGGCTCTGCTTATTCCTTGTTAGCGCGCTTGCGCTCCAAGTGGTCAAGGATAATCTTGCGCATACGGATGCTCTTCGGAGTCACTTCGACATACTCATCCGCCTTGATATACTCAAGACACTCCTCGAGGCTCATCTCCACCTTCGGAATGACGCGGGCCTTGTCGTCGCTACCGCTTGCACGCACATTGGTAAGCTGCTTGGCCTTTGTCACATTGATGACAAGGTCGTTCTCGTGGATATGCTCGCCAACCACCTCGCCGCCATAGACTTCATCACCCGGATCAATGAAGAAACTACCACGATCTTGCAGTTTGTCGATAGCATAGGCGTAGGCTGTTCCAGTCTCCAAGGCAAGCATCGAGCCGTTGGTTCTTCTGACTATCTCTCCCTTGTACGGCTGGTAATCCTTGAAGCGATGGGCCATGATGGCCTCTCCCTGGCTGGCCGTGAGCACGTTGGTACGCAGGCCAATAATGCCACGCGATGGTATTTCGAAGGTGATATTGACACGGTCGCCCTCAGTATCCATTCCCAAGAGGTCGCCCTTTCTGCGCGTCACCATATCAATCATCTTTGACGAGAAGTCGTTGGGCACATTGATGGTCAATTCCTCAATAGGCTCGCACTTCTGGCCATCGATCTCCTTATAAATCACTTGCGGCTGGCCTACCTGCAACTCGTAGCCCTCACGACGCATGGTCTCAACAAGCACGCTGAGATGGAGGACACCACGACCACTGACAATCCACTTGTCGGTAGAACCCTCAAGAGGCTTGACACGCAGGGCAAGATTCTTCTCAAGCTCCTTTTGCAAGCGATCGTTGATATGGCGGGAAGTGCAGAACTTGCCCTCGCGACCAAAGAAGGGAGAGTCGTTTATGGTGAAGAGCATCGACATGGTCGGCTCATCGACGGCAATGGGAGGAAGCGGCTCAGGGTGTTCGAAATCAGAAATCGTATCGCCAATCTCGAAACGCTCCAAGCCAATGACGGCACAGATATCACCCGAGCTGACGGCATCGGTCTTCTTGTGACCCATACCCTCGAAGGTGTGCAACTCCTTGATTTTTGTCTTCTCCTGCGTGCCATCGCGGTGGCAGATGGTGATGTTCATGCCATTGCGAATCGTACCCCTGTGGACACGTCCCACAGCAATACGTCCTGTGTAGCTGGAGTAATCCAGCGACGTGATGAGCATCTGCGGCGTACCCTCAAGGACGCGTGGAGCCGGAATAACTTCCAAAATCTTGTCGAGCAAATAGTCGATATTGTCCGTCGGAGTTTTGAAATCTGGACCCATCCAGCCATTCTTGGCCGAACCATAGACGACGGGGAAGTCCAACTGGTCCTCTGTCGCATTGAGGTCACACATCAGGTCGAAGACCATCTCATAGACTTCCTCCGGGCGGCAGTTGGGCTTGTCCACCTTGTTGACCACCACGATGGGCTTCAGACCTATCTGTAGGGCCTTTTGAAGCACGAAACGGGTCTGCGGCATCGGGCCCTCAAAGGCATCGACAAGGAGCAAACAACCATCGGCCATATTGAGCACGCGCTCCACCTCTCCACCGAAATCAGAGTGACCCGGCGTGTCGAGGATATTGATTTTCACACCTTTCCAGTTGATACTGACGTTCTTACTCAGAATGGTTATACCGCGTTCTCGCTCCAGATCGTTGGCGTCGAGCACTTCACCGCTGTTATCCTGTCCATCGCGGAAGAGTTTGCCCGCGAGCATCATCTTATCGACCAGCGTTGTCTTGCCGTGATCGACATGTGCAATGACTGCAATGTTACGAATATCTTGCATTTTACCTTAAAACTATCGTCGTTATGGAAAATCCTGTGCAAAGGTACGAAGATAATCCGAAATATAACTGACTTAGAGCATTTTTCCGTCCAGAAAGGTGCTTGTATGGAAAAAAAGCAGTAACTTTGCACCCGCACTTTCGGAAAGTCCGATGCATTCGACACCGCTGCGTACAGATTGATGACTTACGAGGCGGGGGAAGGATGTAATGGTGCATTCATTTAATCATCAAAACAAAATGTACTTAGACAAAACTAAGAAGCAAGAGATCTTTACCCAGTTCGGTCACGACCAGAAAGCAGAGGACACGGGTTCCGCTGAGAGCCAGATTGCCCTCTTCACCTACCGCATCAAGCACCTCACGGAGCATGTGAAGAAGCACCACAAGGACTTCGTCACCACGCGCTCTCTGACCCAGCTGGTCGGTAAGCGTCGCGCTTTGCTCGACTATCTCTACGAGCGCGACATCGAGCGTTACCGCGCTATCATCAAGGCTCTTGGCTTGCGTAAGTAATCAAAGTGCATTCCGCGCGCTTTCCATTTCGTGAAAGCGCACGGAAGCTGACTTTCGCATCATTTGAGATGAGTATCATTCCGTTCCAAAGGTCGAAAGACTGGGAATAGAATGATATTTTTTTATTGTTTATTTTCGTGTGTTGTCGTAGAGATACTCGCCGTAGGTGATTTGTGCTATCGGGAGGTCAACATACTTGATATTGTAGTTGTAATTGTCGGGATTGGGGCCTGTCAGGTCTTCCTCGTAGAGCAACGCTATACCGTCGCGTCCGTTGAAAGCCATTGTGGAATAGGCCGAATGAGTCTTGCTCACATCAAAGCGCCTCCATCCCGTAGCCAGTTCGCTGACCTGCTGCACGCCTTCGCCACACGCTTTGTAATAGATGCCTACCCTGCTACGATCCGTACCAAACGGAAGCGACTGTAGGATGAGGTGGGTGCGCTTTCCGGTTCTCACACTACGCACAGGAAGAACTAAAGTCTCGCCATTGCAGCGTGCTCCGTAGAGACCCAGCGTGGTCGTATCGGCTGACAAGACGGGCTGCTCCCATGCTCCTTCAGCCCTTGACGGATTGGTGTAGTGGAAGATGTTGAGGTAGCGCCCGTCTGCGTCGCGCGCCCTACAGTTGAGCAACACATCGCCATTGGGCAACTCCACCAATTTCGCCTCGTCGCCCTGGGGTGCGGGTTGCACCTGCATGCCACCAAGAATATCCCAGGTCTGACCGAAGTCGTCGGAGAAGACCACCATCGCTCCCAGATTGCTGGCCAAGGAAGCATAGAGCCTTTGAGGACACATCGGCCTCAGCGGGCGGCTGCTCTGACAGATACGTCCACTCGTGAAGAAAGTTTTCATCACAGCGCCATGAAACAGGGGATAGATCTCACGCGTCACCTCCTGCGCACTATCCTTGACGATCGTGTTGCCATCCAAATGGAAATAGGCACGATAAACTCCAATGGGGTCGCGGAGCGTGGAATTCCAATAGCACACATCCCCATAGGCACACATCAGGAGAATCCGTCCCGTCTGTGCGTCATAGGCCGTCGCTGCATCGCCGAAACTGAACAAGCGTCCGTTGTCGTGCTTACCAGCCTTCAGCAAGGTCACCTCCTCTCCCCATCGCTTGTCAAAGACTTTGGCTACAATATCGTTTTGCAAGGTGGCACGCTGGCCCACATCGCCTCCTTCTGGGCGATAGTCACTAAAGGCCACCACTTTGCCATCGGTCAACCGCAGGATTGAGGGAATGCGGTAGTTGCCGCCGAAGACCGTGATCTGTGCCAAAGCCGCCAAGGAAACCGTTGCCCAAGCAAGGGCAGTCATCATCATCCGTTTCATGATTTCTTCTCCTCTGATCTCAACTCGCGTCCCTCATAGCGATTGAGTGCTTCAATCCACTCCGGCCATACCTCCGTAGATACGCCTTTCTCCAAATCGTAGGCCACCATGATGCTGAAGCCCTCACACTTCACCTCGCCCGTCTTGCGGTCGATGAGTCGTTGCGAGAGTTTCATACTGCGGCGACCAATATGCGTGATAGCCGTCTGCACCTCCACGTCATCCGTCGTATAAACCTGTCCAAGGAAGTTGAACTCGATGTGGGCGATGACCATGGCGTGGTCGCGGTGGAAGATATCAGCTCCTACCTTCTCGAAATAATCCACCTTGGCGGTGTCATAATACTGCAGATAAACACTGTTGTTGACGTGACCAAAGCGGTCAGCATCCGTGAAGCGAAACTGGATTGGCATCGTATGATGATACTCGATGCGCGCGTCCTCCTCTATTTCGCGTTGCTTCTTCTTGTCTTGTTCTGTCATTGTTTGTGCCTTTACAACCATTTTGCAATTATGCTGCAAAGGTACGAAAAATCTTGATATGCGCAAAATACCGAGCACAAGACACGCTATCTATGGAAGAACGCAGACAGAAAGTCGCCCTTGACTGCCCCTACTGGCGAGAATCAAGGGCACAGCAGAATTCCCGAATAGACGCGCCCCGACTGGATACCCAGACGTCGGGCTGAGAAATACTGCTCGCATTGCGTGTAAGTGCAGCTATTGGAGTCGGCGATTTGCTCCATCGGCACCCCCAAGTCCTGCAGTTGCAAGCGGTTGCATAAGGGCAAGTTGATGTGCCATTTATCTTCTTTGCGTGCTATCAGTCGCATGTCAAAACCAGCCTCAGCAAAGGCTTGCCACACCTCGTCACCCACCTCGAAGGCATGAAGGGAAATGGCGGGCCCGATAACGGCACGCAAGTCGGATGGCTGTGTATGATATTGGGTGGCCATCGTGTGCAGCACATGGCCAATGATGCGCTGCTGGGTGCCCCGCCAGCCAGCATGAACTGCGGCAGTGGCCTGATGGATGGGATCATAGAGGAGCACAGGGACACAATCGGCAGTGGAGACACCGATACAGACTCCGGGCTGATTGGTCGTCAAAGCGTCCACACCCTCAAGGAGGGCAGTACGCTCGGAGGAAGAACTGCGCAGCAACTGCGCATCGACAACCCGTGTCTCCGTACCATGCACCTGATGGGGGACCAGTATTTGATCCATCTCCACTCTCAAGGCTCTCGCCAGCCTACGGCGGTTCTCGGCGATATGTTCTGCCGTATCACCACAGTAGGCATTGATATTCATCGAGGCATAGGAACCCTGGCTCACGCCGCCAGGACGCATGGTGCTGAAAGCAAGGACACCTTTGCCAAGGGCGTAACGGGCCAAGGCAATGTCCGTGTCCTCGTAAAACGGCCTAATCGACATACTCGTAGTCGTCCAAGAGCTCGATGTCGTCCTCGTCCGCCTCAGCAGCCTCCTCCGCATCAAACTCCTCATCTTTGTATTCCGAGGCGATGATGTCGCGGTGAACGAGCGTATCCTCAGCAGTAATCTCCTGAAGTTTGTTGCTCTCGGCATTGAGTTCACGCCACAACACATCCTTCAGTTCGCTGATACCGAAACCCGTCACGGCAGAGATGAACACCACAGGCAGATCGGTCGGCAGCGTCTCGCGCAGCATTTCCATCAACTCCTCGTCCAGCAGGTCACACTTGGTGACTGCCAGTACGCGGTGCTTTTGCAGCATCTCGGGATTGAAGTTGGCCAGTTCGTTCAACAGGATCTCATACTCACGCTTGATATCGTCAGTGTCGCCAGGAACCATGAAGAGCAACAAGGAGTTGCGCTCGATATGGCGCAGGAAGCGAAGACCCAGTCCCCTACCCGCACTGGCGCCCTCGATGATACCCGGGATATCTGCCATCACAAAGCTCTGGTGGTCGCGATAGCTGACAATGCCCAGCGATGGTTCCATCGTGGTGAAGGGATAGTTGGCAATCTTCGGCTTTGCACTCGACAAAGCCGAGAGAAGCGTGGATTTGCCTGCATTGGGGAAGCCGACCAAACCCACATCGGCAAGGAGCTTGAGCTCCATGATCACCGTCATCTCCTGTGCAGGCTCACCCGGCTGTGCGTAGCGCGGAGCCTGGTTGGTGGCGGTGCGAAACTGGAAGTTGCCCAGTCCACCGCGTCCTCCCTTCAGGAGCATCACAGTCTGGCCATCATGCGTCACATCACAGACATACTTTCCAGTCTCGGCATCATAGACCACCGTACCACAGGGCACGTCGATGTAAATGTCCTTACCATCGGTGCCGTGGCATTTATCCCTTCCTCCATTACCTCCATGCTCCGCATAGATATGGCGCTGATAGCGCAAGTGGAGCAACGTCCAATAGTTGTGGTTGCCACGGAGATAGATGCTGCCACCCTTGCCACCGTCGCCACCATCTGGGCCGCCATTGGGATTATACTTGATATGCTTGAGGTGCATGGATCCTTTGCCGCCCTTGCCCGAGCGACAGCGTATTTTCACATAATCTACGAAGTTTGATTCCATTTCTTATCTTTTCAAAATAGGGAATGAGGAGAGGGGTTGTGGAAAACGGAGGAGTATGAGGCCCACGCACGTTCGGCAAAGGTCCCATACTCCTTTATATTAACAAGAGAGTTTACAGTTTGTCGACCACCTCGCAGACGCGACCAAAGATCTCGTCGATAGTGCCGAGACCCTCCACATGACGGTGGATGCCCTCCTTTTCATACCAGTCGATGAGGGGAGCTGTCTGAGAATGATAGACATTGAGACGCTTCTTGATGGTCTCCTCATTGTCGTCGCTGCGTCCGGACTGCTGGCCGCGAAGCAAGAGACGCTTCATCAGCTCATCCTCTGGTACGAACAGCTCGATCATAGCTGCCACCTCATGGCCGCGCTCGGCAAGCATCTTCTTCAAAGCCTCAGCCTGCGGGATGGTGCGGGGGAAGCCATCAAAGATGACACCCTTGTGGTCAGCACCAAAACTGTCATAGACGCTGGCGAGGATATCGATCATCAGTTCGTCGGGAATCAACTGACCCTGGTCGATATAGCCCTTGGCCGTCTTACCAAGTTCCGTTCCGTTCTTGATCTCGCTACGCAACACATCACCCGTGGAGATGTGGCCCAGACCGTACTTCTCAATCAGTTTGTCACTCTGCGTGCCCTTACCAGCACCAGGTGCACCAAAAATTACGATATTCTTCATATATAAATAAATGTGCGCAGTCGTAACGTATTGGCCAAAGCACACAAGTCTCACATCCTCCCACAAAACACCTGCAGGAGGAAGTAACAGACCACGCCTATGGTTCAATCCGGTCTGACCGCCAAAGGTTTACTTTTCGACCAATGTGTAGATGTCACGCAAGCCGCGTCCCTGCTGCTCGTAGTCGAGACCATAACCAACGATGAAGTCGTTGGGGATACGCAGTGCTGCATACTCCACGTCAAGAGGCACGGTGAGCTTGCCCGGCTTGAGCAGCAATGTGCAGATACGGATACTGTTGGGCTGATACTTCTTCAATTCCTCCACCATGTGCTTCATGGTGCGGCCCGTATCGACGATATCCTCCACGATAACGATGTTGCGTCCCTTGATATCAGCGGACAAGCCTATAACTTCCTTGACGACGCCCGTAGATTCCGTCGCCTCATAAGACTGGAGGCGAACGAAAGAGACCTCGCTCGGAATAGTGATGCAGCGCACCAAGTCCGCGGCAAAGACAAACGAGCCATTGAGAACGGCCAGAAAGATGGGGTTTTTACCCTGTAAATCGTGGTTGATGCGATCGGCTACGGCACGAACGCGCTGCTGAATCTCCTCCTCGGTGATGGACACCTCAAAGGTTTTGTCCTTGATTGTTACTCTGCTCATGACATTGCGTTGATTATTTTGCGCAAAATTACGAAAAATAAAGCAAACAACGGTCCTATAATACGACATTTTTTTGTAATTTTGCATCGTCATGAAGATTTTCACAAGCACCCAACTCCATGAGTTGGACAAATACACGATAGAAAAGGATCAAATCAACTCGATTGACCTGATGGAGCGTTCGGCGAAGGTCCTCACTATGGCCATCACCGAAGAGTGGACCGACCGCACGCCAGTAGTCATCTTTGCCGGACCGGGCAACAACGGAGGCGACGCCCTGGCCGTAGGGCGGCTGCTGCTGGAGCGTGGCTATCATGTGAAGATCTACCTCTTCAACACCTCCAAGCACCTCTCCCCCGACTGTGCGGCCAACCTCCAGCGACTTCGCGACGACATTCACCCGAAGACGCTCACCGAAGTGACGACACAGTTTGACCCGCCCGAGCTACCCAAAGGCACAGTCGTCATCGACGGTCTGTTTGGTTCAGGCCTCAACAAGCCACTCACAGGCGGTTTTGCCTCGCTGGTGAAATATATCAACCAATGCCCCGCAACCGTTGTCAGCATCGACCTGCCATCGGGACTAATGGCCGAGGACAACACGTTCAACGTCCGTAGCAACATCATCCGTGCCGACCTGACGCTGACGCTCCACCAGAAGAAACTCTCCTTCTTCTTTGCCGACAACCAGCAGTTTATCGGACGCGTACGGGTGTTGGACATCCGACTGAGCCAGCAGTATGTGGAACAGACCGACGCGCGCTACGCGCTGGCAGAAGAGGCGCTGATCCGTGCGCACATCCGCCACAGAGGCGAGTTCGTCAACAAAGGGATGATGGGACACGCCCTCCTCGTAGCTGGTAGCTACGGTATGGCTGGTGCCTCTATCCTCGCCTCACGGGCTTGCATGCGGGCTGGTGTGGGCAAACTCAGCGTAGCTACCCCGAGGCTCAATAGCGCCATCATGCAGATCAGCGTGCCTGAGGCAGTGCTCCGCATCGACGAGGACAATGCCGTTTTCTCGGAAGCAATCGACGCTACCGACTACGACGCCTTGGCAATCGGACCAGGACTGGGTCAGCAGGAGACGACCGCCATCGCCATGATCACGCAGATCAGACGCACACAGTGTCCCATCGTGGCTGATGCCGACGCGCTGAACATTCTCTCTGGCCACCGCACCTGGATGCAGCAGTTGCCGAAGGGAATGATCTTGACTCCCCATCCGCGCGAATTCGACCGCCTGCTCGGAGCAACACCAGGCAGCGACTACGAACGACTGCAACGGTGCTCCGAAATGGCCAAATCCCTTCACGCGTACATTATATTAAAAGGACACTATTCGGCGCTCTGTCTGCCAGACGGGCATGTGATCTTCAACACGACGGGCAATAGCGGTATGGCGACGGCAGGAAGCGGCGACGTGCTCACCGGCATCCTCCTCGGCCTACTCGCACGAGGCTACCAGCCCGCAGACGCAGCCATGATGGGAATGTACCTCCACGGACTGGCAGGCGACTTGGCTGCCAAGGCACTGGGAAAAGAGAGCCTCATAGCCAGCGACCTCATCGAATACCTGCCTCAAGCCTTTATGAGGTTGTCGGAGTAAATGGATCCCACATGAGGTTGTCGGACTAAATGGGTCCGCCATGAAACTGGCGGATCAAAACAAACTTCACGAGACAACTGAAAGCACGGTAGCCTGTAGGGAAAGAACAGAAACGACCCATACAACCTTCGCACCTATTAGAAGTCAACCGAAAGACTTCCTCGTTGCGAGCGTTGTATGGGTCGTTTGCGTATTACTATGATCAGAGACAAAAGAGGATTAGGACAAACCCCAATCAGGATAAGTCCAATAGGGGGAGGGTAAATCTGCCAATCCTTTCTTAGTATCCAAAGGAGCGGATGCGGATCCTACTTTTTCTCCTCTCCCCAGCCCTGGGAACGAAGTTCAAACTCCTGGGCATCGCGCATGATCAGGTAGCGACCAAACTGCTCCTTGGTGATATAGCCGATCTGGCGAATGCCTTCCATAGACTCTATCTTCTCATGATCTCCGATAGGGACGGTAAACAGAAGTTCATAATCCTCACCTCCGCTCAAGGCGGCAGTAGTAAGATTCATATTAAACTCCTCGCAAGCCGCCGCCGTCTGGTAGTCGATGGGGATGTTCTTCTCATAGACACGACAGCCACAATGACTTTGCTCACAGAGGTGGCGAAGCTCCGCAGCCAGTCCATCTGAGACATCCGTCATAGACGTGGGACGGACGCCAGCTTGACGGAGCAGTTGCAAGACGTCTCCACGCGCCTCGGGCTTCAACTGTCTGTCGATGAGGTATTCCTTACCCGCAAAGTCGGGCTGAAAACCCTCTATGGCCGCACGATTGTTTTGCAAAGCCTGAATCTTCGCCTGATCGCCTTCGGCCTTTGCCTGACGCATCTCCCTGTTGTATTCGTCCACCTGCTGATAATAGACAGACTTCTCGCGCTCCAGGATCTGCAGTCCCATGTAGGCAGCCCCCAGGTCTCCAGAGACACAGATGAGGTCGGTCTCCTTCGCTCCACGACGATAGACCACCTCCTCCTTGGTCACCTCACCGACACAAGTCAGCGCAATGGCCAGACCTGTGAAGGAAGACGTGGTGTCGCCACCTACGATGTCAACTCCCCACTTGTCGCACGCCTTTTGCAAGCCCTGATAGAAAGCGTCCAGGTCCTCGACCTTAAACCGTTTTCCCAGGCCGATGCTGACAGTCAGTTGACGCGGCGTACCGTTCATGGCAAAGACATTGCTGATCGTCGCCATAACCGCCTTGTAGGCCAGGTGCTCCATGTCAATGTAAGTCAGGTCAAACTGGACGCCCTCCATGAAGAGTTGCGAGGTGATGAGCGTCAGCTTATCGCCACTGTCGATCACCGCACAATCGTCGCCTGGCCCCATCAAGGTAGAGGCATTGTGTGTGGGAAGCCCCTTGGTCAGTCGATCGATCAGACCAAACTCCCCTATCTCGTTGATTTCCATTTCTGCTTTATATATACCTATATATATTTCTCCTTATATATATTATATGAGTAGGCCCACGTTCAGCCGACCATCCGTCTATGACCGACGAATCATCTCGCGCATGAGTTCCGTCATGTGGGGCTGAGCCGCATTGGCAGCCTCCTGCACCTCCTCGTGGCTCACCTCCACGGGCACGTCGAAACCACCCAGGTCGGTGATGACACTCACGCCGAAGACTCTGATGCCACTATGGCGCGCCACAATCACCTCGGGAACGGTGCTCATTCCCACTGCGTCGCCACCGAGAAGGCGATACATACGATACTCCGCCGGCGTCTCGAAAGTCGGACCCTGGACGCCCACATAGACACCATGCTGGAGTTTGATACCCTTCTCGCGCCCAATCTCGTCAGCCAGCGCCACCAGTTCGTGGTCATAAGCCTCGTGCATATCCGGGAAGCGAGGACCGATGGGGTCGTTCTTGCCGCGCAAGGGATGCTCGGGGAAGAAGTTGATATGGTCCGTGATGACCATCAGGTCGCCCACATGGAAGTCGGGGTTCATACCTCCCGAGGCATTGCTGACGAAGAGCGTCTCGATCTCCAGCGCACGCATGACGCGCACCGGGAACGTCACCTCCTTCATGGCGTAGCCCTCATAGAAATGGAAACGGCCCTCCATGGCCATGATGTCCTTGCCTCCGAGTTTGCCAAAGATCAGTTTTCCTGCATGACCCTCTACCGTAGAGACGGGGAAATGGGGAATATCCTTATAGGAAAACTCATAACTGTCGGTTATTTCTGAAGCTAATTGTCCGAGGCCCGTACCCAGAATGATGGCGGTTTTTGGACTTGTGTGCATCCTTGCTTTGAGCCAGGAGACTGTTTCTTGAATTTTTTCGTACATAACTGATAATCTTATCATTGAATTTTTCTTCCTGATCCAGCATAAACTGGATTCTCAGCGGAAGGACATAAAGACACTTTCGCAACGCCTCGCTCAGCCCCTCGACACGCTCCAGTCGCGCAGCGTCCTTCTCCGTCGTGATGACGAGTTTGGGCTCAGGCAGACTTTCGAACACCTCGTTGATTCTCCGAATGTCCTTGGCCTTGAACGCATGGTGGTCGGGAAAGGACAGCGGCGTGATGAGGCTGGAGGGTTTGACAGGCTCCATTGGCCTTGTGGCGATGTCGAGCGGGCTCCCCGTGACATAAGGCGTGAGATCCAGCTCCATTTGTCGTGGCGAGGCAATGCCCGTGAGCAGCAGCACATGGTGGTTGAGGATGCTGTCGAGCGTTCTTTTTTCTTCTCCGAAGAGCCTGTGGAGCTCGTCGTAGGCCAGACACGAGAAATACAACTCCTGGTAGGGGAAGAGATTCATGGCCTTTGTCAGCACCCGGTAATCGACCGGCTTGAGATCGGGCGGACACTTGGTGATAATCACGATGTCGGCACGGTCCTTCCCACTCTTCGGCTCGCGGAGCCTTCCCGCGGGCAACAACTCATCGTAGAGGATAAGGCGATGGTAATCGACGAGCAAGATATTGATGCCCGGTTTGACATAGCGGTGCTGGTAGGCGTCGTCGAGGAGCACGACATCGGTGTCGCAAGTAGCCTCGTCGGAAGTGAGGCGATCGATACCCTCGCAGCGCTTCTTGTCCACCGCGACATGGATCTTCGGAAACTTGCGCTTCATCTGGTACGGCTCGTCTCCTATCAGCCTCATCGGCGTGTCGTCCTCTGCCAGCAGATAGCCCCGGCTCTTGCGCTTATAGCCCCTGCTGAGCACCGCCACCTTTGCCTTGTCCTGCAACAGGCGGATGAGATACTCCACATGCGGCGTCTTGCCCGATCCGCCCACGGTGATATTGCCCACCGAGATGACGGGCACACTGAAACTCCGGCTTCGGAGAATGCCCAATTCGAAGAGTTGGTTGCGAAAGCCCACGCCCAGCCCGTAGAGCCAGCTCAGGGGGCGCAACCAGTCGTATATTTTGATGAAATCGCCTTCCACAACACTTTTCGGAGATTAGGAGGATTAATGAATATTCGGTTCGAACGGCAGACGCGCCTGGACCGGATTCTGCATCTGGAGGTCTCTAATGAGGGCAAACGGCTCATAGTAAGCACCCAGCGACTGCCGCATCTGCTCGTCGAGATAGTTGCCACGGGCTGCTCCTGGGAGATCGAGCAACTGCGAAAGGTAGTCGGGGAGCACCGGATAGGCAGAGGAATGCCACTGCGTGAGCTTCGCCAGTTGGGCCGCCTTGCGCAGAGCCACCTCGACGCCACCGAGCTGGTCGACCAGGCCAACCCTCAGGGCGTCCTGCCCCAACCACACATGACCCTGGGCCACCTGATCAACCTGATCAACCTTGAGACGGCGGCCATCGGCCACACGCTGACGGAAGAGCTTATAACCACGGTCGATATACGACTCCAGGTGGCTGAGCTCATCGGCGGTGAACGGACGCGAGCGCGTACCAAAGAGCGCATATTTGTTGGTTTTCACCTCATCAAACTTCAGTCCCAGTTTTTCCCTGAGCAGTCCGCTCACATCGGGGAACATGCCAAAGATACCAATGGATCCGGTCAGCGTATTGGGCTCAGCCACAATCCAGTTGGCCGGACAACTGATGTAGTAACCACCCGAGGCTGCATAACTACCCATCGAGACGACGACGGGCTTCACCTTCTTCAGTTCCATTACCTGGTGCCAGATCTGCTCGGAAGCATAGGCCGATCCACCCGGGCTGTTGACGCGCAGCACCACAGCCTTCACGTCCTTGTCCTTGGCGAGATCCTGCAAGTCGGCACAGACCTTCTGTGCGTCGATCACACTCTCGCGCGAAGGCATGGCGACCACACCATCGACGATGTCGCCCACAGCATAGTAGATGGCGATCTCGTCGCCCTTCTTGTCCTCAGGTCCAGCAGCCAGCAAGTCGGACATACTCACCTGCGGAATCTCGACATCGGGCGAGAGACCCAATTTTTTCTTCACCGTCTGGCGTACCTGGTCCGTATAGAGTAACCCATCCACCATCCGCATCCGCACATAGTCCTGGGGAGCAGCCAGCGAGACGAGGCTGTCGGCGTAGGCATTAAGTTGCTGAGCCGTGAGGCTGCGGCTCTTGCCCACGGCGGAGACAACGTTCTGCCAGATGCCCGTGAGGTAGGCCGTGGTCTGCTGGCGGTCCGCATCGCTCATCTTCTCGCCCGTAAACATCTCCGTGGCGCTCTTGTACGTGCCGACCTTTGCCACCTGCATGCGGACATTGAGTTTGGCCAGCAGGTCCTTGACGAAGACCGGTTCAGATCCCAGGCCGTGCCAATCGACTTGTCCCTGCGGATTGAGATAGACCTTGTCGGCCACCGAGGCCAGATAATAAGCCCCCTGCGTATAGGAGTCGCCATAGGCGATGATCCACTTTCCGGCCTTTCGGAACTCCTCCAGTTCGCGACGGATGGCAGCGAGCGAGGCGTAGGAATCGGGGGCAAACGCACCCGCCTCGATATAGATACCCTTGACTTTATCACTCTCCTTGGCTTGGCGGATGGCCTCCGTCATCGTGGCAAGTCCCAGCTTCGGGATTCGGTCGCCGAACAGCGAGGCGAGCACATCGTCGTTGGCCCGCTCCGAGAGCGACCCCGTGAGTCTGAGCACCAGTACGGAGTTGTCCGCCACTGGAGCCGTCTCGCTCTGGGAGAGCGCCATGCCCACCAGGCTGACCACCATGAAAAAGCCCGTGATGAAACCTACAAGCAGCACACCGACCGCCGTAGCCAATACGTTTTTGAAAAAGTCCTTCATATACTAACAATCTGTTTATTCCGTGTAACCATTCGTGCCGGCGAGCGAGATTCTATGTGCCGAAATCACTTCTGCCACGAGACGCTTGCCAGCCCTTGTTGCAAACCCTAACCCGACCATTGTGCAGGCGGGCGCATCTCCTTTGCAAAGATAGCAATAAAAGACGGTATCTCAAAATTTATGCCATTACAATTCCATTTTTTATGCCATCTGCTTGGTATAATGGGAAACATTTGGTACTTTTGCAGCCAAAAATAACTCAAAAACAATTGACGGCTGACAGCCAAGACAATCATGACAAATGAATCTCAACAGCGGGAAAACCGCGCGTCGGGCAAGAAATCGGGTCTCTTCGGATGGATTCCGAAAGGCTTAACCTGCCTACTCATCGTTGGTGCGCTCTTCGGTTACATCGGATACCGAATGGGTGCTGCCCCCATGCTCAACACCGTGATGCACACCGCACACGACCTTCTACTCAACACTTGCTTCTACCTCATGGCCATCTGTGTGCTCACGGGCGCGCTGGGCAAAGTGTTTGTGGAGTTTGGCGTAGTGGACCTCATCGAGAAGATCCTTCGCCCGCTCATGAAGCCTGTTTTCAACCTCCCGGGTGTGGCCTCGCTGGGTGCTGTCCTGACCTTCCTCAGCGACAACCCCGCCATCATCACGCTGGCAAAGGACACCCACTTCAGTGGCTACTTCAAAAAGTTCCAGTACATCTCCCTGACCAACTTCGGTACGGCCTTCGGTATGGGCCTCATCGTGATCGTCTTCATGATGGGACAGGGCTACATGATGGAGCCGCTCATCGGTTTCTTCGGCGCCTGCACGGGCTGCGTCGTCTCCACCCGCTGCATGCAGTATTTCGTGCTGAAAGCCTATCCTGCCTACCGCGAGGAGAACGCTCTCGACTCCCAGAAGTTCAAGGAAATGCCGGAGAAGGTGATCCACGAGGAGGAGAAATCGACCTTCCTGCGCACGCTCAACTCGCTGCTCGACGGTGGCAAATCGGGTGTGGAGGTAGGAATGTCCATCATCCCGGGTGTGCTGATCATCTCCACGCTAGTCATGATCCTCACGTTTGGCGCAAGCAAGGACGGCACTTTCACGGGCGCAGCCTACGAGGGTATCGAGCTGCTGCCGGCCCTGGCCAACAAGATCAACTTCATCCTTGAGCCGCTGTTCGGCCTGAACGATCCTCACCAGATCGCCTTCCCCATCACCGCCCTTGGTGCTGTGGGCGCTGCACTGAGCTTGATTCCCAACTTCGCTGCCCAGGGCTGGATCGACGGCAACGCAATTGCTGTCTGCACCGCCATCGGTATGTGCTGGTCGGGCTACCTCAGTACCCATACAGCCATGCTCGACGCCATTGGCTATCGTGAGCTGACCTCCAAGGCTATTCTCTCCCACACCATTGGCGGTCTCTGTGCCGCGCTGATGGCCCACTGGCTGTTCATGCTCTACCAGCTGGTGGCTTAGCCACCCTGGCCACAGGCTGCCGCCGAGGCTCGACAAGCCATCATCGGCGCTCCACTGCCAACTCGCTACACAAAGCCGCACCTATTGATTGGACGTCAATAAGTGCGGCTTTTGCTTATCCCCCTGTCTGTGAGGACGGCGTCAGACGAGGCCCTGCTTCTCCAACTTCTGCTGGCAAGCCAAGGCACGGCGGGCCTTCTCCAACATATCGGCGTGGTCGAAAGCCAAAGGCGGAAGATCGTCGAGGGAAAACCACCGGGCACAGGCCGCATCGTCGCCTCCCACCACCTTCTGGCAGTCGATCAACTCATAGTAGGCGATACTGATCGTGCGCCCTCGCGGATCGCGGTCGAGGCGGGTGAAGGTGTGAAACTGTCTGACGTGGTCCAATTCCAGTCCCGTCTCCTCCTTGAGTTCTCGCAGCGCACCCACCTCGGCGGTCTCATCCATATTGAGAAATCCACCCGGAAACGCCCACTGACCCTTGTAGGGATCTCTGCCCCGCTGTATCAGAAGCACCTTCATCTGGGAATCCACCATTGCGAAGAGGACGACGTCGATCGTCACCGCTGGGCGCGGATACTTGTAGCAGTAACCCTGCTCTGTCTTGTTCTCTTCCATAAAATCAATTCCTTGAACTTATTTTTTCGTTTTGGCCGGCACCATCTCCACCCGGATCTTGCCCACATAGACCGCATGCTTGCCGTTCTGATCGACCGGCACCTCACGTCCTGCTGGGTCCTTGACATACTGCATCTGGCGGAAATAGCTGTGGCTGTGTCCACCCAGCACCAGGTCTATGCCTTCCACGGCCGCTATCACGTCGTCGTCGCTCACCTCCTCTATCTTCCATCCGAGATGGGAGAGACAGATGATCAGGTCGCAATGCTTGGCCCGCAGCGTCTGCACCATCTCGCGGGCCGCGGCTATCGGGTCGTGATAGCGAATGGGCTCAAAGTTTTTGTGATCGACCAGTCCGTCGAGCTCGGGACAGAGTCCGAAGACGCCGATCTTCAGTCCCTTGCGCTTGAGGATGACGTAGGGTTTGACGAGGCCGTCGAGCTCCGTACCCGTGAAATCGTAGTTGGCACAGAGGATGGGAAAGTTGAGGCGGCGGAAGACCCGTGCCATATTGTCGAGTCCGAAGTCGAACTCATGGTTGCCGATGGTTCCGGCGTCATAGTGCATGAGGTTCATCAGTCCGCTCTCCACGTCGCCCTTGTAGAGAGTATAGTAGGCCGACCCCTGCGAGAAGTCGCCCGAGTCGAAGAGCAACAAATCGGGATCCTTGGCACGCTCCTCCTTGATCATAGCTACGCGCCGCATGAAGCCTCCGCGGCCCGCCGTCATGGTGTCGCTGAGCATCTCCGAGAGCGGGAAAATCGTGCTATGTGTGTCGTTGGTATGAAGGATGGTCAGCATCTTCTGTTTCTGCGCCCATGCGCCCACGGAGGAGCAAAGCAGCAGGGCGACAATGAATATGGAGTAAGTTTTGTTCATGAGTCTTGTCGGATATGATCAATTATTGGATGACGATTCGGCCCTCGCGGCGCGCATCTACCTGCTCGCCCTTACTGGCCTTCTCCTGGAAATAGCGCTCGATGACGAAACGACTGTCGTTCTCCTTTCCGCCCGGCTCGTGGACGTCGGTCTTGCGCTTGAAAGCCGAGAGCTGGTCGTTGCCCTGCGCCACATAGTCGAGCGTGGCTATACGGTAGCGGCCCTGAGGATCTATCTCCTGACCGTGGAGCCGGGCCGCGATCAGTTGTCCGTCCTTGGTGATGGTCAGTTCCACACCGTGGCTCACGCCTTCGCCACTGCGGTGGGCTATCTCGCGGAAGAGCAGCAGCAGGTCTTCGCCCGTGAGGGTGAGGAAGCAGATCTTGTTCTCAAACGGGGCGACATTGAGGATGTCACCCTTGGTCACCTTGCCTGCCGGCAGATTGGCCCGGATGCCACCCATGTTGTACACGCCCAACTGCGGTTGCTCGCCAAAGTTTGTTCCCGCCCAGACCATGATGTCGGCCAGGAGGTTGCTCAGTTCGCTCTCCGGTCGGCCCGTGGCCATCTGGTGGGTTGTCTCCCCTACCACGGGGAACATCAACGAATCGACCTCCCGCTGGTAGGGAGCGATGAAAGCCATGGCCTCGGCGTCGGGACGGGCGTCGTAGCGCGCATCGACGACGAGGCGCGAACGATCCATCGAGGCTACTTCGTAAGGACTGGAACAGGCCGCGAGGACGAGGAAAGATTCTGCCACACAGACCGTCCCCATCAGAAGACTAGCGATTTTCTTCATATTTCTATTTGTATCTATCTGTATCTATATCGTTCGTGTCTGTTTGCGAATAAGCCGCTGCAAGCCACCAACCTACTGGCGATCGGGGAGGCTGCGTTGTCAGCTTTTCTGCAAAGTTAGCCAAAATAATTCATCCCGAGGGTCTGTTGTGAGGAATAATTTGTGTTAAAGGCGCATAATTTCCCCCGCCATCCACTTTTGTTCGTCATTTTTTGCGTACCTTTGCACCCGCTTTTCGGCGGAACCGCTGACCATGGAAGAGTCATGAGCCACGTTACGTTGGAGCAACCAATAACATTAAACTGTACAAAGAAATGGATTTAATCAAAGTTGCAGAAGAAGCATTTGCAACCGGCAAGCAGTTTCCGGAGTTCCGTGCCGGTGACACTGTGACCGTCGCTTACAAGATCACCGAGGGTAACAAGGAGCGTATTCAGCTCTACCGTGGTGTCGTGATCAAGATCATCGGCCATGGCGAGAAGAGACGTTTCACCGTCCGCAAGATGTCTGGTACGATCGGTGTGGAGCGTATCTTCCCGATCGAGTCTCCGAACATCGACTCTATCGAGGTGAACAAGCGTGGTAAGGTGCGTCGCGCCAAGCTCTACTACCTGCGCAACCTCACCGGTAAGGCTGCCCGTATCAAGGAGAAGCGTACCGTCGCCGCCAAGTAAGCAACTTGCCAGTGCAAACGGCCATAGGCCAAAAGAAATAAGAAAAGGCTCGTCCTCATTGCAGGGCGGGCCTTTTCTTATTGTGTTTTCGGGGACTGGTCCTCAGAATGGCTTTTGAAGTCGAAGGCTGGTTGCCATTCCGAGAGACCAGATTCAGTCCTTGTAGTTGAGCGCGGCATCATTGGTGCCGTGGAGGGCCTTCTGCAGGTCCTTCCAGTCCTGGAAACCTGCGAAGAGGGCGAGGCGGTCGAGGGTGCGCTGCGAAGGCTTCTCGGGTTTGGCCGCCGATACCCATTTCCAGAGCCTGCGGAGGGAATGGGGAGCCAGATGGATGCTCCGTTCCTCCAGTCGCTTCGACAACCGCTCGAAATCGGAAGGTTGCTCGAGCCGGTCGGAGGGGCGACGGCCCCAGTCCGTGATGATTTTTCTTATCTCTCGTTTCATGTCATTTAGTTACATAACTGCCCGCAAAATTACTGCAATTTGCAGACATTGCAAAATAAAATGCCACGAATTTTGGTCTCACCCTCATTTTGTTGACGACCAGCAGGCGGACAGGCGCCACGAGCCCCACGGCGACTATCTTGACGCATCAACAGGAAATCAAGACTTTTGGTGACAGAGCCGAACGCTTCGGGTCAAATCTTGGATAAAACTGAGAAAAGCCCTCAAAAACTTGCAGGAGTTGGAAAAACCCACTATCTTTGCATTATTGTTCAACGGAATAGAACCAAAGACAAAATAAAGAGTATGAGATTATTGAAAAGACTTACAGTTATCTCGCTGCTGATGCTGCCGTGCTGCTACGCCAGCGCACAGTCGGCCAACGGCGAAAGTATTGTCATCAGCGAGAATGCGACTGAGCTCGGCAAGGTCGATCTGAGCGAGGTAAACCGCATCTCCTTCACCGAGGAGGCGCTCTCTGTAGATAAGAAGGACGGCACCAACGAGCGCTACAGCTACAAGGCGACCGTCAGTTTCATCGACAACAGTACGGACGGCATTGGCAAGGCCGAGGCCGTGGCGAACAACGTGCGTGTCTATGCGCGCGAGAACCTTATATATATAGAAGGCGCTGAGCAGGGCCGCGTAGAGGTGTTTGCCCTCAACGGCACGCAGTGTCTCGCGGTGGCACAGTGGAGCGGTCAGCCCGTGGATGTGAGCGCGCTGCCGAAGGGCATCTATGTGCTCAAGGTGGACAACGCCTCCTTCAAGTTCAAGAAATAAGGACGGCCTGTCAAAGCACGTCTTTCTGGCTTAGACGGCACAGGCGCACCACGTCGCTTGTGCCGCTTTTTTGTAAACGAACATCATCAAAACAAGATAACGAACATGGAGTTTTTGAAGTTTGAACCACTACTGAAGCAGACGATTTGGGGTGGTGACAAGATTATCCCGTTCAAGCACCTGGAGAAGTCCCTCGACCAGGTGGGCGAGAGCTGGGAGGTGTCGGGCGTGAAAGACAACGAGACTGTTGTCGCCAACGGCGAATACAAGGGCTGGAAACTCAACGACGTGCTGGCGGAGCAGAAAGAGCTGCTGGTCGGCAAGGAGAACTACGCGCGCTACGGCAATTTGTTTCCCCTGCTCATCAAGTTTATCGACGCGCGCCAGCAACTCTCCATCCAGGTGCACCCCAACGACGAGCAGGCTCAGCAGAAGGGGCTGCCGCGCGGCAAGACCGAGATGTGGTATGTGATGAAAAGCGACCCCACGGCCTCGCTGCGCAGCGGCCTGAAGCAGCAGATCACACCTGCAGAGTATAAGCAGATGGTGGAGGACGACACCATCACCGACGCTTTGGCGGAATATCCTGTCAAGGACGGCGACGTCTTCTTTCTCCCCGCAGGCCGCATCCACAGCATCGGCGCGGGCTGCTTCCTGGCCGAGATCCAGGAGACCAGCGACGTCACTTACCGCATCTACGACTTCAAGCGCAAGGACAAGGACGGCAACTATCGCCAGCTCCACACCGCCGAGGCTGCCGAATGTATCAACTACGACGTGCTGCCCGACTACCGCACCCACTACCAGCCGGCCAAGAACGAGGGCGTGGAACTGGTCCGCTGCCAGCATTTCACCACCTCGGTCTATGACATCGACGAGCCCATGCTCATCGACTATTCCGAGCTCGACAGTTTCGTGATCCTCATCGCCATGGAGGGCATTGGCACGCTGCAGGTGGATGGCGGCGAGGAGACCTCGCTTATAGAGGGCGAGAGCGTTCTCATCCCGGCTACGGCCAAAGAAGTAGTGGTCAGAGGCACGGTGAAGTTTCTCGAGACCTACGCCTAGGACTGCGAGGGCTTCCCTTTCCCCTACAAGTAGTGGACAGCTGCACGACAACTGTCCACTACTTGTTTTTTCCTATTTTCCAACAGTTCACCCTGTTGTATTCCTTATAGAGGATTCTTTTGCTTCCTTTATAAACGCTTCTGTTGTTTCCGTTATAGATGATTCTATTGTTTCCTTGTTGACTACCCGATTATTTCCCTATATTTTTCCCGACCTTTTCCTGGTTGAGAAGGAGCCTCATCGGCGCGCCTTCCATTGCGCTGCCGCCGCGGGCGAGGTGAAGAATACTCCCTGCATATCCATGCCTCCCGTATAGCGGATGGCGTCGCGGCTGGCCGGGATGACGGAGATTTCGGCTCGCCCATTGCTGAACACGTCGAGATAGACCTGGTAGGAATCGAGGCGGTAGCGACACGTCGCCTTGATGCGGACGTGGCCCTCCTTGACCTGGGTTTCCTCGTAGCTGTCCAAGGGCGCGATAAAGATCATGCCCGGGCCTTTCGCCGGATCGGCCATATAGACCTGGCCAAAATAGGGCAGGAAGAATCCGATGGAGTCGCGTCCCACCTCCACGCCCCAGTCGTCGTTGAGGCGGACGCCGGGAGCCCGCTGCGGGTACATATAGTCGGCAAAAATGCGATACTTGCGCTGGGCAAGCCGCTGGCTCACGACCGAGGCCGTGATGCGGTCCTGCTCCGACTTACTGAGTTGGCGTCCCTCGGCGTCGAAGAGCGTCGTCGTGGCGCAAGAGGCCAAGACCAGCGCGGTCAAGGCAAAAAATAATAGTCGTTTCATTTTAATTCCTCCTATTTTATATTCCTCCTATTTTATAAAGCAATCGTTCCACCCACGCGGCCCACTAATCGTTGCCAATGGCTTCCACCTTCGGTGCAGTCACCTTGTCGATCTTGGGAGCAGCCACGGAGGGCTGCGGAGGAGCCGAAGGCGTAGGCACGGTCTGGGAGGGTTGCGACCCCATCTCCTCCACGGCTTCCACATCCTGGTCCGTCGCCGGCATGGGAGCCAGGGCCTTGCGCTCCTTCTCCCGCTCGGCGCGCTCCTTGGCCTCGCGCTCACGGTCGGCCCGCTGTGCCGAGTCGGCCTTCGCACTCTTCATCACGTCGCGCCAAAGATAGTTGCCAAGCACGTCGAGCGTGTCATAGACCGACTTATTCCGCCCCGTGGCTGCCTCGTCCATCATCTCTGGCGAGACCGGACCACGGTCGTCGTCGTTGAGGAGATAGACAAAGACGCCGCCCAGCAGCAGGATGGCCAGCAAGAAGAGGACGATGCGCAGAGCCCGGGAGGTCAGACAGCCCCTCAGACCACTTTTATTGGGTTGTGTCATTGCTTCTTTTTTCTTTTCCTGCAAAAGTAAATGAATTTTGATGAAGCACAAAATATTTCCACTTGTTTTTCATTTTCTCGGCACAAAGAACGGCCTTTTAAGATGAAAAGTAGTAATTTTGCAGCCCGATTATGTACACACCAGTTTACAACAAGCGCCGTGTACTGAAGTTTAAGCAGTTCAACAACCACGGCTATTCCCTCTTTAGCGTCTTGGGCAAAGAGGTGATCATCGGCGTGCTGAGCGTAGCCACGCTCCGCTGTGCCGATGCAGCCGCGCAGACCACGTCCGTCGCCGTCGAACCCGACACGACCTGGCAGCGCACTGTGGAGATGAACGAAGTAAACGTCACAGGCACGAGGGCGCCGCTGACCGTACGTCAGCAAGCGAGAATGGTAACTGTACTGAGTCGCAGCGACATAGCGGCTGCGCCGGTACAAAGTGTCAACGACCTGTTGAAATACGCCACGGGAGTGGACGTGAGGCAGAAAGGCCCGCTGGGGGCGCTCACCGACGTGAGCATCCGAGGCGGCAACAGCGAGCAGGTGGCGATCCTGCTCAACGGCATCAACATCTGCGACCCACAGACGGGTCACAACGCGATGGACCTGCCGGTCAGCCTGGGGGAAATAGAGCGCATCGAGGTGCTCGAAGGACCCGCGGCCCGCGTCTATGGCACATCGTCGCTACTCGGAGCGATCAACATCGTCACGCGGATCGACGCGAAGAGCGGGGCGACAGCCCATCTCGAGGGCGGCAGCTACGGCTACCTGGCGGCAGGGGGCCACGGCAACATCAGTTCCCAACGCTGGCGCAACCAGCTCTCAGCCACCTACCTGCGCAGCGACGGCTACCAGCGCAGCAAGGCGGGATCGCTCAACAGCGACTACCGCACGGCAAAGGCTTTCTATCAAGGACAATACGACGACCCCAACGTGGCCCTGCGGTGGCAAGCAGGACTGAGCAGCAAGGACTATGGGTCGAACACTTACTATAGCGCGCGCTTCGACGACCAGTTTGAGCACACCCTCAAGACCTTCTTGTCGCTGAAGGGTGAGAACCGAAGCGGACGACTCCATTTCCGTCCGGCCATCTACTGGAACCACCAGGAGGATCGCTTCGAACTGATACGCGGGTCGGAGGCGAAAGTGCCCTACAACTACCACCGCACGGAGGTCTTCGGACTCAACCTCAACGCCTACTTCGACTGGACGCTGGGGCGCACGGCCTTCGGAGCAGAGATGCGCAACGAGGACATCCTCAGCACCAATCTGGGCGACCCGCTCGACAGGAAGCACGCCATCCACGGGACGGAGCGCTTCTACACCAACGGCCTCAACCGCACCAATCTCCAGCTTTTCCTGGAACACAACATCGCCCTCGGACCGCTCTTCGTCTCGGCAGGACTGACGGCGGCGAAGAACACGCAGGCCGACATGGACTGGCGAGTCTATCCCGGCCTCGACGTGAGCCTGAGGCTGGACAGCCACTGGCAGGCGTTCGCCAACTTCAACACCTCGCTCAGAATGCCGTCCTTCACGGAGCTCTACTACTCCGTCGGGGGACATAAGGCGGACCGCCACCTGAAGCCAGAGGAACTGAGCGCCGTCGAGGGCGGACTGCGCTACACCAGCCGCGCCATCGAGGCGAAGGCGAGCGTCTTCTACAATCGTCACCGCAACTTGATCGACTGGATCAGCGACGGCGAGACCGACGAGACGGGCGGCACGCTGTGGAAGAGCGTCAACTTCGGGCACATCAAGGCCCTCGGCGTGCAGGCCTCGCTACAGGCCAACATGAGGCAACTGCTGCCGGGTCAGCACTTCTTCGATCGCTTCTCGCTGGGCTACACCTGGCTCAACCAGCGCGAAAACCTGCCCGAAGGCATCGTCAGCCAGTATGCGCTGGAGTATCTGAAGAACAAATTCTCGGCTCAGGCCGACTTCCGCCTCCTGCCGCAACTGGCTCTCCGCGTGGGCTATCGGTTGCAGCACCGCATGGGAAGCTACCTCGACGCCGACAACGTGCGCCACAGCTACGCCTCCTATGGTGTGCTCGACGCGCGCCTGCAATGGTCGGAACCGAGATGGAACGCTTACGTCGAGGGCAACAACCTGCTGGACAAGGAGTATCGCGACTATGGCAATGTGGCGCAGCCGGGCGTCTGGGTGGTGGCTGGAGTCGCCGTCAAGATCTTTTAGCGCGGTGAAGCACCATCGTGATGTAAAATATACAATTATTAGGTAAAAAGCAAAAGGATGACCAGGCGGGAACCGGGGAGCTTCTTCCCTTCCCGCCTTTTTCTTTGCTTCTCTTCACATTATATTTCTTTGTATCTCTTTGAAAAACATACCTCTACATCTTTCCCCTTCTTACGCCGAAATACCGAAAATCAAAAACGTGACAACGTGACAATGTAACAACGTCCTAATGCAAAATAGAAAACGTTAAACGTTAAGATGTAAGTTCGGCGAATCGCCCACCCCACCTGCGCGTCCAGCTGATTTCCCATCAGCCTGAGCCAAGAGACCCCGAAAAGGAGTCATATCTTACCACCGGCCGTGTACATAAGTTACCTCCAAGCGCGGACATAAGCAACCCTCGGCAAGGCCTCGAATGGTGCTATAGACAGAATGCAAGAGGAGGGAAAAAGGGAAAGAAAAGAGAGAAGGAAAAAGAACAAAGGGACAAGGAAAGGCAAACAAGTAGAAAACGTGGCAAAAGAAAAATAGCAAGGAGAAATAAGACTAAAACTAATGATACTAAACTTTTTTCACACTTTACCCCCCCCGAATGCAATTTTTTCATAGATTTATTTGCACAATTGCTCGAGAAAACGTAAATTTGCAGCATAGAGTTTGTGCAACACGCTTTGATTCCTGAGACAATCAGATTCGATGCAACCTAAGATTGGAAATAACTACGGATTATTAACATTAAAAGAATAGAATTATGAAGAAGATTTTGATATGTGCGATAGCCTTGTTTTGCCTGACGACAAGTACCACGGCACAGACCGCTAAAGAGGTGCAAAAGCAGAGGAAGGAAATCTATAAGATGTCCAAGGAGGAACTGAACCAGAAGGCTACCAAGGACGCCCGCAAGGCGGCCAAGGAATATAAGAAGGAGGGCTGGAAAGCGGCTCCCGGCGCACTGCCCCTGGAGAAGCAGCTGGACCGTCTCTATCTGATGAGGATGGAGGTGGACGCGGATATGTATCCAAAATATCTGACGGGCGAAGCCATGAGCATCGCCGAAAGCTATGATGCGGCCAAGATACAGGCCATGGAACTGGCAAGGCTGAACCTCGCAGGACAGTTGCAGTCGGAAGTGACGGCCCTGGTGGAAAACTCCGTGGGCAACCAGCAGATGTCGCGCGAGGAGGCTGCCTCGATCACGCAGACCATCATGGAGTCGAAGGCTCTCTTCTCGCAGAACTTAGGCCGCGTGGTGCCCGTGCTGGAGTGCTACCGCGAGAAGGACAACAAGAACAAGGAGGTGCGCGTGGTGATCAGCTACAACACCGAGATGGCCACCGAGATGGCCAAGCGGCTGATACGCCTGGAACTGGAGAAGAAGGGCGAGCAACTCAGAAGCAAGTTTGACCAGATTCAAAAATGATCTACAGGATACTATCCATACTGATCTGTGGGGTGTTCTCCATCGGCTGCCTGGCTCAAAGGGTGAAGACGGTGGGTGGAGAATACACCTACGTGGCGCCCAAGAACATGTCGCCGGAAGAGGCTGAGCGCGTCGCCTTTGAGCGTCTGAAGACAAAGCTCATCGCAGAGGAGTTTGGCACGGTCGTCTCGCAGACCAACCTGACCAAGGTGGAAAACCAAAACGGCCAGTCGAACATCGACTTCTCCTCCTACGGTGGCAGCGAGGTGAAGGGCGAATGGATAGAGACGGTCAAGGGCCCACACTTCGAAAACGGATTTGTCGATGGACTGGTGGTGGTGAAGGTGTCGGCCAGAGGCAAGATCCGCGAGATCGTCTCCTCCAAGGTGGAGTTTGACTCGCGCGTCCTGCGCAACGGCACGGAAGACCGCTATGAGGCCGACCGATTCCGCGAGGGCGACGATCTCTACATCTCCTTCGCTGCCCCCGTGGACGGCTATGTGGCGGCCTATCTGATCGACAACGAGAACACGGCCTACTGCCTACTGCCCTACAAGGGGCAGAAAGAAGGCAACGTGCGCGTGGAGGCCGGCAAGCGCTACGTCTTCGGCTCGGTGGGCTGCGCAGCGCCGGAGGAGAAACCGATCGTGGACGAATACTTCATGACCTGCTCGCAGCAGCAGGAGGTCAACCAGGTCTATGTGGTCTTCTCGCCCAACGCCTTCTACAAGAAGGTGGACTGCGAAATCGACAAGGGGCTGCCACGGATGCTATCAGCAGAGGCATTCCAGGAATGGCTCTCGGCCTGCAGGATGAAGGATCCACAGATGAACGTCAGCAGAAAGATCCTCACCGTGACGAAGAAATAGGCTCGTCGCGCGAAAGTTCCTCTGATCCAAGAGACCAAGGCTATCGGGTAAGAATGGGCCGCACAGTAGTAAAATAATGCCCAGTCAAAACATAAGGACCAGACGATGAAAAGATACTATATCCTATTATTGGGCTTGTGCGTGATGAGCAGTATCCAGGCACAGGACAACGACCCGCGCAAGGCTTTCGACCGATTCGCGCAGCGGTCGAAGCAGAAGTTTGACGACTTCCGTAACAGAGCCAATGAGCAGTATGCCGAGGCCATGAAGCGGGCGTGGGAACGATTCAACGCCCAGCCCGCCGTGCCACGGCCCAAGGACGAGACCGTCCCGCCCGTCGTCCTGCCCGAGGAGGACCGCGACAAACCGATAGAGACGCGGCCCGTGCCCATCAAGGATGTGGTGACGCCGCCCGCGCCTGCTCCTCAGCCCGCGCCCGTCTCGCCTGTCGAGGAGCGTCCGCAGCCGAAGGATCAGACCGTAGGCTTCGTCTATTGCGGGACGAAACTCGAAGTGCGCATGAACGCCAGCTCGCGGCCCAGACTCTCCTCCTGCGACAACGACGCGCTGGCAGCAGCATGGAGCCGACTGGCCAAGGACGACGCGCTCAACAACACGCTGCGCGACTGCCTCGACCTGCGCCAGGAACTGCAACTCTGCGACTGGGCCTACCTCAACATGATCCACGCCCTGGCTCAAAAGGCCTTCGGGGAGAGCAACGAGGCCACGCTGCTGACGGCCTACCTCTACTGTCAGAGTGGCTACCAGATGCGACTGGCGCGCAACAGCGAACGCGTCGTGCTGCTCTTCGCCAGCAACCACGCCATCTACAACAGCGGCTACTACCGACTGGAGAACACCAACTTCTATCCCTTCGGGGGCGAAGAGCCGCTGCTGGAGATCTGCGACGCGAAGTTTCCGAAGGAGCAGCCCATGTCGCTCCTCATCCCACGCGCACAGCAGTTGGCGCAGCAACCTTCCACGCCGAGGACGCTGACGTCGAAACGCTACGCCGACATCAGCGTGACGACGAGCGTGAACAAGAACATGATAGACTTCTACGACAGCTACCCGACCTCGGAGGTCAACGACAACTTCATGACGCGCTGGGCAATGTATGGCAACACGCCACTCGACGACCGGGTGAAGGCAGAGCTCTACCCCGCCCTGCGGGCCAAGATAGCGGGAGGCGGAGAGCTGGAGGCGGCCAACAAACTGCTCAACTGGGTGCAGACGGCCTTCGAGTATGAATATGACGAGGTGGTGTGGGGCCACGACCGGGCGTTCTTCGCCGAGGAGACGCTCTACTATCCCTACTGCGACTGCGAGGACCGCGCCATCCTCTACACCAGGCTCGTGCGCGACCTGCTGGGCCTGAAGACCATACTGGTCTATTACCCGGGCCACCTGGCCTGCGCCGTCGGCTTCGAAGGCCAAGTGGCGGGCGACTACATCCTCCTCGACGGGAAACGATTCGTCGTCACCGACCCGACCTATATCGGGGCCAGTGTGGGAATGACCATGCCGGGAATGGACAACAGTCAGGCAAGCGTCATCCTCCTGAAATAGTCCCCAGTGAAATAAAAAAGCTGAAAAAGGCGATAGGCCAAGCCAAAAAGCCGCAGCAACGGATCAATGAAAGAAAAAGAAACAAACCAAACAACGACAGGGAAACCGAAGCGCAGGGCCAGGTGGCGCCATCACGTGGTGGTGACGCTGCTCGCCGTGACCATCATGACCCTGTTTGCCATCATCACCATCAAGGTGGACTACCTGGCTCCCGTCAAGCGGGCCCTCGCCGGATTCTCCTTCACGGACGTCTATTACCAGATAGAGACGGAGGGCAGCGATCCCGACACCTGCCGCTACATCACCATCGTAGATCTGACGAGAGTGACGGAACGGGGACAGATCGCCAAGGTGCTGAGAGACATCGAGGCCGCCCACCCGAAGGTGATCGGCATGGACTGCGTCTTCGAGGGAGAGGGCGAGGACATGGAGGGCAACAACGCCATCGTGGAGGTCGCGGAGCAATACAAGAACATCGTCTTTGCAAAGAAACTGCAGGACTGGAAGGGCGACAGCGTCGGCTACACCAAGGCCACGAGGTCTTTCTTCGCCGACTTTGTCGATATCACGGAGGGCACGGTCAACATGCCACGCCTGCTCTACGACAATATGAAGCGGAAATACCCCCTGGCGGAGCGCTACAAAGGGAAACAATTCCCTTCCTTCATCGCCCAAATCTCCAACCGCTATGCGGACCGCGACCTCGTGAAAGGGCGCACCGACGACATCAACATCAACTTCTCGCCCACGGCCTTCCGGGTGCTGCAGCCCGAGGAAGTGAAGGCTCATCCAGAGCTCATCGAGGGACAGATCGTCCTCTTCGGGTCGGTCTATGAGGAGGTAGATATGCACTGGACGCCCGTGGGCAAGATAGCAGGTGTGGAACTACTGGCCTACAGCATCCAGAGTCTCGTGGAGCAGAAGGAGATCCACAAGGTCTCGGGAGCCGCGTTCTGGATCATCTCCCTGCTCATCGTCCTGCTCATCGAAGTGATGCAATCGCGCTACCTCGACAAGACGAAACACTCGCCCAACGAGTTTGTGCGCTACGTGGCGAGCTCACCCTACGTGATGAACATCCTCACCTACCTCTTCACGACGGTGTTTATCGGAGCGAGCTTCGTCGTCTTCAGCAAGTATCACGTCAGTTTCAACCTGGCCTGGGCCTTGTCCACGATCGCTTTCCTGGGCCTGTCGCGCAATATGTACAATTCCCTGAGAGACTACTTCCAGTCGATCAAGGACAAGCATAAACAGTCAAAAAACATCAGTCTATGACAAGAATCAAATATCTTCTCCTCACCGCAATCTGCCTGGTCTGTGCGCAGGCCTACGGCCAGTCGCTGCTCGTATATCATGTGGTGGGACAGGTGAGCTACCGCGTCAACGGCGTCTCCAAACCGCTGGTCATGAACACGAAGGTGACGGCGCAGACAAGCATCACCGTGCCCTACGGAGGCAAGGTGGAACTGCTCAACGAGCAGAGCAAACAGCGCGTCACGATCAAGCAGCCAGGACAGGGCACGATCAAGCAGCTCTCGGCGGCCCGCGGCAACAGCGTCTCACAACTGTCCGGGAAATATATCGCCTACGTCAAGAAGCAGCTCGGCAACAAGAACCTGGTCTCGCAGAAACGCTACACGGACTTCGTAACCGTGACGCGCGAACTCGACTCCGTGGAGGTGGCAGCACCCAAGCAGGAGCTCTCCTTCGCCGACCGCTTCAACCAGTTTAAGAAGCAGTCGGAGCAGAAGTACCTGAGTTTCAGACAGGAGTGCAACAAGCAATATACCGACTTCGTGCGCCAGGCGTGGGAGCGATTTGGCGCAGAGCCTCCCGTGAAGCGTCCCGAAGAACCGAAGGTGGAGCCAGTGGTCTATCAAGACACGTTGGCCACATCGAAGTTCTTGTTCTTCGGACGCAAGAAAAAGAAGGCCAAAGTGAAGGGCGACGAAGCGACGGCCCGCGCCCCTCAGCGTCCTGAGCCCGTGGAGCCGATCGAGCGCGTGGCGCTCAGCGAGGAGGAGACGGAGTATGGAACCATGCCGTTTGTGTTCTTCGGCAACGAACTCTCGGTACACCTGGACGAGACGAAGCGATTCAATATCGGCGAGATCAATCCCAACCGCATAGCGGACATCCTGCTTTACCTCAGCGGATTGACCTACGACAACCTGGTCTGCGACTGTCTGGCCCTGCGCGACAACCACCAGCTCTGCGACTGGGCCTACCTGCTGATGCTCAAGGGCATTACGGACCAGTTTTGTGGTGCTGACACCAACGAGTCGGCGCTGCTCCTGGGCTACCTCTACTATCAGTCGGGCTACAAGATCCGCTTTGCCTCGGACGACAACGACCATCTCTACCTGCTCGTCGCCTCCAACGACGTGATCTACGACAAACCGTCCTACGTCATCAATGGCGAGAAATTCTACCCTGTCCACGACGTGGACGTGGCGCTGAACATCTGTACGGCGAAGTTTCCCAAGGAGAGCAATCTCTCTCTGCGCATCGACAAGGCGATAGAGTTTGACAAGATGGCTACGGAGGTGCGCACGATCACGTCAGAGCGATTTCCCGACCTCCATATCAACGTCGCGGTCAACAAAAACCTCATCGACTTCTACAACGAGTATCCCTCGTCCTACACCAACAACGACATCTACACCTTCTGGGCCATCTATGCCGACACGCCGATGAACGAGGACGTGAAGACGCAGATCTATCCCGCCCTGAGGGAGTATATCAAGGGCAAGAGCGAGGCGGAGGCCGTCGGCAGCCTGCTCAACCTGGTGCAGACGGGACTGGAATATAAGTTCGACAAGGAAGTGTGGGGCGTAGAGGATCGTGCGTTCTTTGCCGAGGAGACCCTCTTCTATCCCTACTGCGACTGCGAGGACCGCGCCATCCTCCTGACGCGCCTCGTCCGCGATCTGCTCGGACTGGAGTGTGTCCTCATCTACTATCCGGGCCACATGGCCTGCGCCGTCCATTTCTCCGAGCCAGTCGATGGCGACTATTACTCCTACGGCGAGAAGGACTTCACGGTCTGCGACCCAACTTATATCGGAGCGCCCATCGGCCGACAGATGCCCGACTTTGCCGACAAGGAGGCCACGCTGATCCCGATCAAAACAAAATAGCCCATCAACACAGAATCAGTCTGTCAAAATAAAAAAAAGTCCATCCATATAGATCGGACGAAACCAAGAGAGAGAGCATCACAGTATTTTACCTATTAAAATAATTACACTTATGAAACATTTTTATTACTATATGGGACTCGCCTGCCTACTGGGTTGTACGCTCCAACTTTCGGCGCAAGAGGCAGAAAAAGCGGAAGCGCCACGCACCCATGAGGTGAATGTGAAACTGGACAAGACGCCAGATGGATTTGCCAACCACTATAGTGCGTTCTACTACTACAGTGGGAAGGAAATCTTCACCATGCGCAACTACCTCATGAAGACGGCCGACAAGGTGACCTCGCTCTACATCAACCCAGCCGGAGGTTCCTATGCTTTCATCGACAGCAGAAAGGAGAAGAACACGGTGATGGTGTACCGCCTGCTCGAAAAGGATTGGCAGATCGGCAAGGTGGGGACGACGAAACAATATAAGCCTACGGCCATCTGCTATTCGCCAGACGCAAGGTTTCTGTACGTGATGGGCAGCGACTCCAGGGTGCACGTTTTTTCCACACGCAAGACGCAGGAGGTCAACAGCTTTGCCATCAACGGCGTGGGAACACGACTCGACGCCAGTGCCAACGGCTACTTCCTCGTGGCCAGTTCGAAAGAGAAGATACAGATCATCAACCTCGACAACCAGACTGTACGCACCTCTATCCCGCTCCACGCCGAACTGCGCGACCTGGCCTTCTCGTCCAACTGCAAACTGATGGCAGTACTGACAGCCGACGGATCGTGCGACATCTACGACACCAAGACCTTTGAGGTGACGAAGCACTACGACGCTATGGGACTGGCGCGCAAATGCTTCTTCCACCCGGAGAACAAATACCTCACCGTCGTCACGGGCGACCAGCGCATCGCCTTCATCAACCTGTTCAACGACCAGGACCGACAATATCTGGACGCGAAGGAGGCTGGCGTCAACTATCTCAACTACTCCAAGACGGTGAAGAACGACATCTACCTGGCCTACAACACAAGCAAGAGCCTGGTCTTCACGCCAGTAGGATTTCTCACACCGAATCGCCAAGAGCGACTGAAGGACGAGCTCAACAGGAGGATGGACGACTGGATGGAGCGAATGGAGGGCGAGAGCCTCGATGACTACAACGCTCGCATGAACGAAAAGTCGCGACTCAGACAGACGCGTCTCTTCGAAGCGGATATCGCCACGGGAATGGCAGGCAATATCCTGAGCGCATCGGAGATAAAGATGGGCAACTACAACGCAGAGATGAGCATGTTGACCCTCGACTTCGACAACATGGCAAGCATCTATCTGACCGTGCCGCTCAACGAACTGGAGACGTTCATGGACGTGAACGACCTGGAGTTTGTCAACACCAAGTATGGCCTCAACGAGAAGGACGAGTTTGAGATCGTCTATACCGAGGTGATCAACAAGCGGACGGGCAAGACCTATATCTTTGACAATACGGAACGCAAGTCGCTGGCCTTCCTGGAGGCAGACGACAACTTCGTGCCCTTCGAGCAACTGCAGGGAGCGAAGATGGAGCAACTCGTGCTGGAGGAGATCAAGAACAACATCATGCAGGAGGCACAGGACCAGAACTTCATCTCCGACCACACGAAGATCGACGTCCGCACGAAGGTGATCAACACCACGGATGCCTCGGGAAAGAACATCTATAACTATGATGTCGAGGTGTCCTATACCGTCGATGAGGAATATTCGGCCACGGACGACTTCGCTCCGGGTCGCTTCAAGTGTGAGGAGTCCAACGCGGCCCTGGCGATGCTGGCCATCGTAAAGAAGGCACTCACGGGCGACTTCTCGAAATACATGGTCGAGGGCAAGCAGGTGAAGGTGCAGATCACGGGTATGGCCGACGCACTGCCCTTCCGCCGCACGGTGGCCTACGACGGCTGCTATGGTGACTTCGACCAGGAGCCTGTATATAAGAACGACGAACTGAGCAACATTACCGTCACCGAAGCCACGGGTATCAGCGAGAACGAGCAGCTGGCCTATCTGCGCGCCATGGGCGTGAAGGACTATCTGGACCGCAACATCCCAGCCTTTGGAAAGATGCGAACGACGTTTGACACCTATATCGAGGTTTCACAGAACAAGGGTGGAGCCTATCGTCGCATCGGCGTGAAACTCACCTTTGTGGACGCACTCTAACCATCGAATTCTCATTAGATTGTGTATGAAAAAGGTTTTTATAGCAATTTCCCTATTACTCTTATCGTCGGGCAGTCGGCTGGCTGCCCAGACGATAATGGATTCCAATACGGCGTATAAGGAGTTTGTGCGGCTGGCCAACGAGGACACAGACAAGGTTCTGACCTACGACGCATTGTATCGTTGCTATGCTGCAACCTACGTCGTCATGACTACTTCGGAGAAGACGAGTTCCGAATATAGCCAGGCGACCTATAATATGACGCATATCCTCCCGTTCCTGCCCAATGCCGCGGCCTTCTACAGTCGCGGTATGAGCGCAGGCAACGCCGTGAAGTTTGCACGCGCCTATGTCGATGTGGCCAACTTGCCTGCCTTTGCCGACGGAGGTTATCGGTCGCAGACGGCCTATGCGCAACTGTCCTACTACGCTGCAGCCAGCCTGGTCAACCAGCGACAGTATGGAGAGGCCATTCCCTACCTGCAGTCCTACATCCGGTCGGGCGAGGACAAATACCGCAAGACGGTGTTCATCAACCTCGTCAAGGCGTGTGCCGCCTCCAACCAGTACGACTTGGCCATCGTCACGCTGGAGCAAGCCACGGAGAATTATCCTACCGACTACGACTTCGTCTCGGCGGCGGTGAACCTCTGTATCGACCACAACGACAACGAACGGCTGCAGCACTTTGTCTCCAAGGGACTCGCGCTCCAACCAGAGGACGCGACGCTGCTCAACATCCAGGGCAAACTCTATGAGGAGAAGCGCGAGTTCAAACAGGCACTCAGCGTGTACCAAAAGCTGCAGGAGACGCATCCCAAGGCTCTGGACGTGCTGAAGCACTTGGCTATCAACAGCTATAATCTCGGTGTGGAAAACTACAATAAGACGCTCGAGCTCAGGGAGGATCCCAACGTTCTCTTCTATGAGGCGGAGGCGAAGGAGTATTTCACCCAGGCCATCGACCACCTGCGCAACATCCTCATCAGCGATCCGCTCTCGCTGAAATACACGCAGGCGCTGGCTGTCGCCTATATCTGTACGGGCGACAAGGAGAACTTCGGGCTGGTCAACTACAAACTGGTTTCGCTGGGCGGAGGAAAAATCGAGGAGAATGTCATCCCGCGCTTCATCGACTTCGTTCAGGAAGCTGGACCCACCGTGGCGGCCATTCCAAGTGCCGATGCAGGCGACCAGCAGGAGTCCCTGGCGGAAGGTCAGCTACAGGGCATCCCAGCCTACTCGGCCTTTGCCGTGCCGTTCATAGAGAGCCGTATCGGCAAATGGCAGGAGAAGGATCCGTATGAGACGCTGGATGAATACCGCAACCGCGTGACGGAGCAGAGCCGCGAGGAGAAACTCAAGGAGATGCAGCACCTAGCCCAGCAGGAGTTTATCAGTCTCTACGAGACGAGAGTGAACCTTCGCCATTTGGAACTGCGGCCCTACGACGCAGAGAATGAAGTGTTTCTCGTCACCTCGCCCGAGGTAGGCGAGATGATCATCCCGGTGCCAAGAAGCAACGACGAGGCCAAGATTTTCGCATCCAATTGGAACGGAATGCAGTTTAAGGACCCGAAGTATTTCATCGACAACGACCATCTGGCGATAGCCAGCCTGACGATCATCACGCCCTCGGGCAAGCGCTACCAGTATGACAACGCCGCCGCACTCAACTACACGGTGACGAACGTCGATGTGCATTTCGACCCGATCAACGCGGATATGCTCGCTGCCAACAGTTCCATCAACCAGCAGACAATCAAGGAGCAGAACGTGAAACTGGGTTCTTCGGATGTCGATGAAAACATTCCCGAGACGCCGACCGACAACACGCGGACCTTTGCCGTCATCATCGCCAACCAGCACTATACGAACATCTCGGGTGGCGACGTGCTGCTGGCACTCAACGACGGATCGACAATGGCGAAATACTGCCATCAGACCTTGGGGATGCCGAATGAGAACGTGCGCTACTATGCTGACGCCTCCTATGGCACGATGCTGCGAGCCATACAGGACATCAAGCAGATTGCGGCCTCCTTCCATGGAGACATCAATATCGTCTTCTATTATGCGGGCCACGGCATTCCTAACGAGCAGACGAAAGACGCCTACCTCCTGCCGACCGACGCGGACGGACTACAGACAGAGGGCTGCTACTCGCTCAACCGGCTCTACGCCGAACTGGGTTCTACAGGCGCCAAGCAGATCGTGGTGTTCCTCGACGCTTGCTTCTCGGGATCCAAGCGTGGCGAAGGAATGCTGGCCATGGCACGCGGCATAGGTGTGAAACCGAAGCGAGAAGACCCCAATGGCAATATGGTGGTGTTCACCGCAGCCTCGGGAGAAGAGACAGCCTATCCTTATTCCGTCAAGGGGCACGGCCTCTTCACCTACTACCTGCTGAAGAAACTCCAGGAAACGCAGGGCGACGTCACCTTGGGCGAACTGGGATCGTATGTCTCCGAAAACGTGCGCCAGCAGTCGGCAGTGATCAACCGCAAGCCCCAAAATCCCACTCTTACACCGTCCTCTGCCCTCGCCGAGAGCTGGCAGGACTTGAAGTTGAGATAGCAAAACCTGCGTAGCTCTTCCGACTAAGCAAACAAGACTCCTTGGAGTTCAACGGGAAAAACTCCTTGGAGTTCAACGAAAAAATCCAACTAGAACCACAGGGGTCATGAACGGCAAAATCGTGCCTAAAATAGCATGTTGACTTCGTTGGCCAACGAAGTTATATTCATCGACCAACGAAGTTAACTTCATAGGCCGATGAATATAACTTCATAAAAAGGGGTGAAAATCCCATTTACCCATGCTAATACCGCTACCTTGTCATAAATCCCAAATCCTAATGACCGATTTGAGCCTTTATCGGACAGCAATAAAAGTGGAATAAAAAAAAGAGACAGCCTCTTGCGAGAACTGTCCCAATGAAAGGAGGAGTGGTACCTCTTGGAGTTGAACCAAGGACACATGGATTTTCAGTCCATTGCTCTACCACCTGAGCTAAGGTACCTTTCAGCAAATCGTTGTTTTTCGATTGCGGGTGCAAAGTTAGAGATTTATTCTCACCCCACCAAATATTCCCAAGGAAAAGTTTAAAAATTAACTCCCATTAACAACCTACGCAACATTTTCAAGACAAACACTTGCCATGAAAACTCAATTCCACTTCCTCACCACGCAATTTGCCTTTTTTCTGAAATACTTCTATCATTATCCTTCATGGAAGATCATTTTCTCTCATAAAAATCATTTTAGCCCATAAAGAAGGAGGATTGGAAGAATTTTCGTACCTTTGCCACATGAAGAAGTTTTTGACCCTCATTTTGCTTTTTATGGCGATCTGCGTGCAAGCGCAAGTCGCCCGCCCCAAGCTGGTCGTGGGGCTCGTCGTCGACCAGATGCGCTGGGACTACCTCTACTACTATTATAACGAGTATGGAGAAGGCGGCCTCAAGCGGCTGCTCTCCGAAGGCTATTCCTGCGAGAACTGCCAGATCAACTACGCCCCCGCTATCACGGCCCTGGGCCATACGAGCGTCTTTACCGGTTCCGTGCCCTCCATCCACGGCATTGCAGGCAACTGGTTCTACATCGACGACAAAGGGACGGAGAACTGCCAGGACACCACGGCCTATACCATCGGCGGCGAGAAGTCGCGCGCTGGCCAGCGCAGTCCCCACCTGATGCGCACCTCGACCATCGGCGACGAACTGCGCCTGAGCAACGACTACCAGTCGCGCGTGGTGGGCGTGGCCCTCAAGGACCGTGCCGCCATCCTGCCCGCCGGCCATTCGGCCAATGCTGCCTACTGGTGGGACGACGCCGCGGGCCATTTCGTGACAAGCAGCTACTATATGGATGCGCTGCCGAAATGGGCTGCCGACTTCAACAAGCAGCACCACACGGCGCCCAAATACAACATCAAGACCTCTACGGAGGGCGTGACCATGACCTTCCTTATGGCCGAGGCCGCACTGAAGGGCGAGCGACTCGGACAGGGCGACGCTACCGACATGCTCACGGTGAGCATCTCCTCGACCGACGCCATCGGCCACAAGTTTTCGACCCGCGGCAAGGAGAACCACGACGTCTATATGCAGCTTGACAAAGACCTGGCAGCCTTTCTCCAAACGCTGGATGCCACGGTAGGCAAAGGAAACTACCTTTTCTTCCTCACCGCCGACCATGGTGCGGCCCACAACTACAACATGCTCCGCTCGCATAAGTATCCTGCCGGCGGATGGGACTACGACGCTACCACGCAGGCGCTCAACGACCATCTGAAAGACAAGTTCCACCTGACGGAGAATCCCGTCTTCCCCGAGGACAACTACCAGTTCACGTTCAACAAAGGCGTCCTCGCCAAGGCCGACGTAGATCTCGACGACGCCGTGGAGGAAGCCGTGAAATGGTTGAAGCAGCAGAAGGACTTCATCTATGTGGTTGACAACGAGCACCTGACCGAGGCTGCCATCCCCGCCCCCATCAAGGAGCGGCTCATCAATGGCTACTGCCACGGCCGAAGCGGCGAGATCACGGTCGTTACGCGCCCGCAATACTTCGGAGGCAAGGACGACCCGCAATACAAGGGCACCCAGCACGGCCAGCCCTTCCCCTACGACACGCACATTCCCTGCATCTACTACGGATGGAACGTGCCCCACGGCGAGACGACCCAGGAGACCCACATCACCGACATCGCCGCCACGGTCTGCGCCCTGCTCCACATCCAGATGCCCAACGGCTGTATCGGCACGCCGACCCAGCTGAAATAAGCCACCAAGACATCAGAATCTCATGCACATAGCCATAGCCGGCAATATCGGATCGGGAAAATCGACGCTCACGCGGCTCCTCGCCCGCCACTACGGATGGAAGCCCCACTACGAGCAGGTAGCCCACAACCCATACCTCGAGGACTACTATCGCGACATCAAGCGGTGGTCGTTCCCGCTGGAGGTCTTCTATCTCAAAGAGCGGTTCAAGGACCTGCTGCAGCTCCAGAAGCAAAAGGAGGACATCGTGCAGGACCGATCCATCTACGAGGGCGTCTATGTCTTCACGGCCAACAACCACGATCTCGGCAACCTCGACGACCGCGACTTCGAGACCTACATGGAACTGTTTGAGGACATGACCGACGTGGTCCGCTACCCCGACCTGATGGTCTATCTCCGCTGCTCCGTGGGCCACCTCGCGAGCAACATCGAGAAGCGCGGACGAAGCTACGAGGAACAGATGCCGCTGCGCTACCTCGAGAGCCTCAACCGCCGCTACGAAGACTTCATCACGAAGCAATACCAGGGGCGGGTGCTCATCATCGAGGCCGACGAGCTCGACTTCCTGGCCAACCCGTCCGACCTCGGCTTCACCACGGACAAGATCGACCGCGAGTTGTTCGGCCTCTTCCCCGACAAATAAAGGTCTGGACGCATCCCCAATAAATAAAAAGGTAAAAACTACACAAAAGCAGCTATATCATGCACATTGCTATCGCCGGAAACATTGGTGCGGGAAAGACCACCCTCACCCGACTGTTGGCCAAACGCTACGGATGGACTCCCCACTACGAGCCCGTGGACAACAATCCGTACCTCGAAGACTACTATGGAGACATGGAGCGGTGGTCGTTCAATCTCCAGATCTATTTCCTCAACAAGCGGTTTCGCAATGTCGTGGCCATCGCCAAGTCGGAGGAGACCGTCATCCAGGACCGCACGATCTTCGAGGACGCGCGCATCTTCGCTCCCAACCTCCACGACATGGGACTGATGAGCGACCGCGACTTCGCCAACTATACCGACCTCTTCGACCTCATGATGAGTCTCGTCAAGTTGCCCGACCTCCTTATATATATAAGGTCCAGCATTCCCCACCTCATAGAGCACATCCAGCGTCGCGGCCGCGACTACGAGCAGACCATCCGCATCGACTATCTGCGCGGACTGGGCGAACGCTACGAGGAGTGGATCAAGACTTACCAGGGCCCGATGATCATCGTCGATGGCGACAAGAACGACTTCCTCGACAATCCGGCCGACTTCCAGCGCATCACCGAGATGATCGACGAGCGGCTCTACGGCCTGTTCCCACTCGACAACAAGGACTAAGCCTCTCCTCCACTACTATAGACAAGGGCGGACCGATTGCGGCCCGCCCTTGCTCTGTAAGTATTCATTTGGGAAAAGTGTTCATTCGAAAAAGGAGTGACAGACCAAGTAGCCACACCTTCAGCCGCGCCTATCCGAGGTTTGCAATGTCCTCCTCCGTGCGCTCCATGATGCCTGCGGCAAGGTTGTCGCCCGCCTGCACGATGGTGACCAGCGGCGAGAGCGTCTTGGCCGAGTCGTAGCTCCGCTCGTCCTCATAGGAGTTGAAGTTGAGGCCGAAGGCCCCCATGTGCCAACGGATCGCCATCATCTCCTCGTCCGTCAAGTCGAGGCCCGAGAGCAGCAGCATGATCACCGACTTCTCGCCATGGCCCAGCGGCAACTTATTATAGACCACATTCCATCCTGGGACGTCCTCCCAGACTCCCAGCGCGTTCTTCTTGCGCTTCGTGGTGGGCTTGTAGATGTTGGTCTTGCAGACGTCGTGAAGCAGCGAGGCGACGATGACGTTCTCCTTCTTCACCTCCTTGCCCAGGTTCTCGTCGAGCTGGCACATGGCCTCCCACACCTTCAGCGCAGCCCGGCACACGTTGAGCGAGTGCTCACACAGTCCTCCTGGCACATTGAGGTGGTGGCCCGCCGAAGCAGGCGCGTCGAAGAAGCCATCCTTCTCCAAGTCCTCAATCACATAATCCATTCCGTCGCGGTTCACTGAGCGCAACAACGCCTCAAACTCCGCCTGATTTGCCTTTTTGTCTATATTCATCTTACAATATCTTTATTCTGTCTTTTCGCCACAAAGGTACAACTTTCGGTTGAATTCACGTTCTGCCGCCGACCTTTTTTCACCTTTTCTCGCTTTCCACCGTGCGAAATGACAAGAGGCGAGACTTGACCAAGGTTAAGCAAATAGCATTTTTAACGATTTTACAACAACATTTACCCTCGGGTATTTGGTAATGATAAAATAAAAGTGTACTTTTGCGGTGTCATAATAAATTAACGTATTATAATTATAAAATCATTAATCTCATGGCAGTAAATTACAAAGAGCTTGGTCTCGTCAACACACGAGAGATGTTCAAGAGAGCCGTCAAGGGCGGCTATGCGATCCCCGCATTCAACTTCAACAACCTTGAGCAGCTTCAGGCAATCATCACCGCGGCTTCCGAGACGAAGTCGCCCGTCATCCTTCAGGTTTCCAAAGGTGCCCGCGCTTACGCCAACCCGATCCTCCTCCGCTACATGGCCGAGGGTGCGGTAGAGTATGCCAAGTCACTGGGCTGCAACCATCCCGAGATCGTCCTGCACCTCGACCACGGCGATTCCTTCGAGTTGGTGAAGGGCTGCGTGGACCTGGGCTTCTCTTCTGTTATGATTGACGGCTCATCGCTGCCATACGAGGAAAACATCGAACTGACGAAGAAGTGCGTGGAATACGCCCACCAGTTTGATGTGACCGTAGAGGCTGAGCTCGGTGTGCTCGCCGGCGTTGAGGACGAGGTCAGCTCCGAGGAGAGCCACTACACGCGCCCCGAGGAGGTCATCGACTTCTCTACCCGTACCGGTTGCGACTCGCTCGCCATCTCCATCGGTACGAGCCACGGCGCTTACAAGTTCAAGCCCGAGCAGTGCACGCGCGACCCGAAGACCGGTCGTCTCGTTCCTCCTCCCTTGGCCTTCGACATTCTCCACGAGATCGAGGAGAAGCTCCCCGGCTTCCCCATCGTCCTCCACGGATCTTCCTCAGTGCCTGAGGAGTATGTGAAGATCATCGACCAGTACGGTGGCAACCTGCCCAACGCCGTAGGTATCCCCGAGGAGCAGCTCCGCGAGGCTTCCAAGAGCGCCGTCTGCAAGATCAACATCGACTCCGACTCCCGCCTGGCCTACACCGCCGGTGTGCGTGAGACCCTGGCCCAGCATCCCGACTACTTCGACCCGCGCCAGTATGGCAAGGTGGCCCGTAAGTACATGACGGAGATGTACTCCCACAAGATCATTGATGTGCTCGGCAGCGACCACAAGCTCATCAACTGCGACTAATCGTTCGCCTATCCCGCCCTGCTGAGGGCGACCATACTATCACACAGGGTGTGTCCAAAGCCTCTCGGGGCTTTCGGCACACCCTGTTCCTTTTTCCCCACGAGCGCTTCTTGCAGGCGTCCCGAATTAAGATATAAAACGGGATTTTACAAAGTGTTAGTAGTGTGCATTTTGCCAATTCAGATAAAATGCGTAATTTTGCGGCAAAATAGAAGAAATCATGCAAGCAGAAAGCAACGAGAAGCCTTCAAGGACCGACAGCCAGTTTGAGCAAGCATTGGCCGTTTGCCGCCAAGTGTTCGTCCCCAAGCTCCAGGACTATGGCGCTTCGTGGCGCATCATGCGCCCCCAGACCGTCACCGACCAGCTGTTTATCAAGGCCAAGCGCATCCGCACCATTGAGACCACCGGCGAAAACCACGTGGGCGACGGCGTGCGGGGCGAGTTTATCGCACTCGTCAACTACGGCCTTGTCGGCATCATCCAGCTCTCGCTGCCCTGCGCCGACCGCATCGACATCACCCCCGACGAGGCCCTGGCCCTCTATGACGAGCACGTCGCCGAGACCTTCGCGCTGATGAAGCGCAAGAACCACGACTACGGCGAGGCGTGGAGAGACATGCGCGTGAGCAGCTACACCGACTTGATCCTCACCAAGATAGAACGCATCAAGGAGATCGAGGACCACTGCGGAGAGACACTGGTGAGCGAAGGCATCGCCAGCAACTATATGGACATTATCAACTACGCCCTCTTCGGCATCATCCGCATCGACGAGCAGGCGAACCAAGCAGCAAGCAAGGGAGAATAATAACCCAAAGCTGGAAGCAAGACAATGATCCAAAGCTGCAAGGAAGCATTATAGCCCAAGCAGCAAGTAAGAGAAATCAATAATCCAAAGGGCGAGCAAATCGCCCTAAGACTGGCGAAAGCCAACACAGCAGACCGTATGGAAGAGAAGAAGCACGACAACAAGACAGCCCAACAGCAGGCCAAGCCCTCCGTGAAGCGGGAGGAGGTCGGCTGGGGATGGCGTATGGCCGTCAACCTCTGCCGCTTGCCGCTCTCCCTGGCTCTCATCTTCTCGGGCTTTGTCAAGGCCATCGACCCGCTGGGCACCCAGTACAAGATCTGCGACTACCTCGAAGCGCTCCACCTGGAGCAGTACGCCCCCTCCTGGGCCACGCTCACCACGAGCGTCCTGCTCTCCGCCGTGGAGTTCTGCCTCGGCGTCTTCCTGCTCTTTGCCATCCGAAGGAGAAAGGTGAGCCGCGTGATCGTAGCCTTCATGGCCATCATGACCGCCATCACGGTGTGGCTTTGGGGCTGGGAGCCCATCAAGGACTGCGGATGCTTCGGCGACGCCATCCACCTCACCAACGGCGAGACGCTGCTGAAGAACCTCCTGCTGCTCGCCATGGCTGCGGTTGTGGCGTGGAAACCGTTCTGCATGGTGCGCTTCATCTCGAAGACCAACCAGTGGATCGTCATCAACTACACGCTGCTCTTCATCCTCGTCTCCTCGGCCCTGAGCCTTTGGTATCTGCCGCCCTTCGACTTCCGCCCCTACCATATCGGAGCCGACATCCGCAAGGGAATGGAGATCCCCGCAGGAGCCAAGCAGCCAAAGTTTGAGACAACATTCATCCTGGAGAAGGGCGGCGTGCGCAAGGAGTTTACGCTCGACAACTACCCCGACTCCACCTGGACCTTCATCGACAGCAAGACCGTGGAGGTGGAGAAGGGCTACGAGCCCCCCATCCACGATTTCTCCATCACCGATCCCGCAACCGACGACGACCTCACGGAGCAGGTGCTGGCCGACAAGGGCTACACTTTCGTCCTCGTGGCCCCCTACCTCGAACTGGCCGACGCCACCAATTTCGGCGAGATCGACCGCATCTACGAATACGCGCAGGATCACCACTACGGCTTCATCGCCCTGACGGCAAGCGAGGACAAGGCCGTGGCCCACTGGCGCGACATCACTGGCGCCGAATACCCGTTCTACATCACCGACGGGACAACGCTCAAGACCGTCATACGGAGCAACCCCGGGCTGCTGCTGCTGCGCCACGGCGTGGTCATCAACAAGTGGAGCCACAACGGGCTGCCCACCGCCGAGGAGCTCGCCAAACCTTTGGAGAAAAGCGCCCTGGGCAAGACGCCTCCCGACGAGGTCTCCCAGCGCGTGACGCTGATCGTGCTGTGCTTCGTGCTGCCGCTCTTCGTCCTGACACTGGCCGACCGCACCTGGCAGTGGACGAAGTGGATACGACGGAGGAGAAAGCAAAACAACATGCCATCGGAAGCGGAGCAAGAGTCGTAGCGGCCAGCCTCACCGGCCTTCGCCACAAGGCGCGCCCCACTTTTCTTCATGAGATATCACAGAGTATTTAACTTATTTTTTAAACGCAAAAGAAATGAGAAAGAAAATTGTAGCAGGTAACTGGAAAATGAACGAAACCCTCCAGGAAGGCGTTCAGTTGGCTAAAGACATCAACGATCTGTTGAAGGCAGACAAGCCCAACTGCGATGTCGTCATCTGCACACCGTTCATTCACCTGGCCAGCGTAGCTCCGGTCCTCGACAAGGAGATCGTAGGCCTCGGTGCAGAAAACTGCGCCGACAAGGAAAAGGGTGCCTACACGGGCGAGGTGTCAGCCGCCATGGTGAAGAGCACGGGCGCCGACTACGTCATCCTTGGCCACTCTGAGCGTCGTCAGTACTACCACGAGACGGCTGAGATCCTGAAGGAGAAGACCCTCCTGGCCCTGAAGAACAACCTCAAGGTGATCTTCTGCTGCGGCGAGACGCTGGAAGAGCGCGAGCAGAACAAGCAGAACGAGGTCGTCAAGGCCGAGCTGGAGCAGAGTATCTTCAACCTCACTGCCGAGGAGTGGAAGAACATCGTGATCGCTTACGAGCCGATCTGGGCCATTGGCACGGGCAAGACCGCTACGTCCGACGAGGCCGAGGAGATGCTGGCCTACATCCGCTCCATCGTCGCCGAGAAGTACGGTCAGGCCGTGGCTGACGAGACCTCCATTCTCTACGGTGGAAGCTGCAAGCCCAGCAATGCCAAGGAGCTCTTCGCAAAGCCCGATATCGACGGCGGACTCATCGGTGGCGCCTCGCTGAAGGCTGCCGACTTCAAGGGCATCATCGACGCCTGGAAGGACTAATCCATCACCATCATCCAACGTGAGCCAGAGAGGCCTGGCGGTCTCTCCGGCCCACGCTTTTACCCACCCCCATTGACGACACATAAACGCCATCTGCCATGACAAGAATCGTCCTCTACCTCATCCTCCTCCTGATCCCCGCCATGGGCCTCCATGCGCAGGGCAAGGTCACTGTGACCCAAAGTTCGGCCATCGACGCGGTGGTCAACGGCAAGAAGAGCCCTCAGAACGACAAGCGCATGAGCCGCGAGGAGCGGCGCGCGGCCAAAAGGGCCGAGAAGGAGCGCCAAAAACAAGAGAAGATTCGGCGGAAGAATCAGCAACTGATGGTGCCGTCACAACCCAGCGGCTCCAAGCAGCGCGGCGACGCCCCGAGGGTGCAACTGCCCAGCAACCGTCCGCCAGCTGCCAAAGAACCCAAGATCACGGTCCAGGAACCTACGGGCGAGGCTCGCGACTACAAGCGCATGGTGCTCGTCCGCAGACCCATACGCCGACAAGTGGGCACGGAGACCCGGCAAGTACTCCGTCGCAAGGCACCCAGGAGAGGCAAGGGCTTCCGCATCGCCGTCTATTCGGGCGGCAACACGCGGGAGGACCGCAACAAGGCCGAACTGGCGGGACAGAAGGTGAAGGACGCCCTGCCCGACCAGCCCGTCTATGTCCACTTCTACTCCCCACGGTGGATGTGCCTTGTGGGCAATTTTGAAGAATACAAGGATGCACAGAAGGCACTGTGGAAGGTCAAGAAGGCCGGCTACAAGAGCGCCAACATCATCCGAAAATAATAAGCGCAGGACACGGCTTCCTGCCAACCTATAGAAAGTAAGAACATCATATACCATTCTCTCTCATGAATCCAGAGACACAATTCCGCGAGGGACTCGACGAACTCGCAGAACACTACAAGAGCGTCCTCACCCTGCTCGGCGAGGATGCTGACCGAGAGGGCCTGCAGAAGACCCCTATGCGCGTGGCCAAGGCCATGCAGATCCTCACCCGTGGCTACACGCAGGACCCTCACAAGGTGCTCACCGACGCCCTCTTCGAGGAGAAATACAACCAGATGGTCATCGTCCGCGACATCGACTTCTTCTCCATGTGCGAGCACCACATGCTGCCGTTCTACGGCAAGGTGCACGTGGCCTACATCCCCAACGGCCATATCACCGGCCTGAGCAAGATCGCACGCGTGGTCGATATCTTCAGCCACAGACTCCAGGTGCAGGAGCGACTCACGCTCCAGGTGCAGGAGTGCATCCAGGAGACCCTCAAGCCGCTGGGCACGATGGTCGTCTGCGAGGCGCGCCACATGTGCATGATGATGCGTGGCGTGGAGAAGCAAAACTCCATCACCACCACCTCCTCCTTCAGCGGAGCCTTCAACCAGGCCAAGACGCGCGAGGAGTTTATGAACCTGCTCCGCAGCGAGACCAAGCGCATCTGATGGCCGTAGCGGGTCGGATGGCCATCGTGTCTATCATGGCTGGCACATCTCTATGGTAAAATAAAGTATAGCAAATTATAGCATAGCAAGCAATCATCATTCTATATTATTCAAAACTTAAAGCAAAACAACAATGAAGAAAATCTTAAGCCTCCTGGCCGTTTGCATGATCTTCGTCGGCCTGGCCTCTTGTGGCGATGACGACGACCTCAAGCCCACTCCCAACCCTGGCACCGGTAAAGATAGCACGAGAACCTACCTCACGCCCGAGGAGCGTGCCGCCCAGTTGCGCGACATGCAGGGTGTGTACAAAGGCTGGGCCTACTTCAAGTACAACGACAACATCAGCCGCTACAAGGACTCGGCCATGGTCTCGGCCACCGTCACGTCCAACGACTCGCTCATGGTGATCAAGAACCTGCCGCTGAGGATCATCACCAACCGCCTCGACCGTAGCTACGCTCAGCACCTCGACAGCACGGCCGTCATCCCCGACATCGAGGCCACCGTGCGCATCTACCTGCCCGCTGGCTACACGGCCGACCGCGCCAACATGTATGAGCACTGGTTCTGGTTCCTGCCCCGCGGCAAGAACTACCAGATGACGTTCCCCGTCACCTACGACGGCCAGGAGCGCAACATGACGCTCACCTTCGCGCCCAACTACAGTTCGTTTGCCAGCAACGGCGCCTTCCTCATCCGCCGCATGCTCTTCAACGTCATCATCAGTTCGGTGTCGCTCGAGGGAGTCTTCAACAACCAGGCCATCAACGAGATCCTGGAGCCGCGTTTGATCAGACAGTAGTCCGCCATGAAACTGATCTCTTGGAATGTCAACGGGCTGCGCGCCTGTGTCGGCAAGGGCTTCAAGGAGGCCTTTGCCCAGCTCGACGCCGACTTCTTCTGCCTGCAGGAGACGAAAATGCAGGAGGGCCAGCTCGACCTGGCCTTCCCCGGCTATCACTCCTACTGGAACTCGGCGGAGAAGAAGGGATATAGCGGCACGGCCGTCTTCACGCGCCACGAGCCTCTCAGCGTCAGCAAGGGCATAGGCATCGAGGAGCACGACCACGAGGGGCGCGTCCTCACGCTGGAGATGGCCGACTTCTTCCTGGTCTGCGTCTATACGCCCAACTCCCAGGACCAGCTGCGCCGCCTCTCCTACCGCATGCAGTGGGAGACCGACTTCCAGGCCTACCTCCACCGGCTGGACAGCCAGAAGCCCGTCATCGTCTGTGGCGACCTCAATGTGGCCCACGAGGAGATCGACATTAAGAATCCGAAGACCAACCGCCGCAGCGCGGGCTTCACCGACGAGGAGCGCGAAAAGATGACGACGCTGCTCAAAAGTGGCTTCACCGACTCCTTCCGCAGCCTCTACCCCACGCAGGTGACCTACTCCTGGTGGTCGTACCGCTTTCATGCGCGCGAGAAGAACGCCGGGTGGCGCATCGACTACTTCCTCCTCTCCGACCGACTGGCGGAGCGGATGGTGGACGCGAAGATCCACACCGAGGTCTTCGGTTCGGACCACTGCCCCATCGAGCTTGACATCAGCCTATGAGGGATCAAATCAAGACACTTATCATCTTTGCAATCGTCCTGGCGGCACTCGGCTTCTACGCCGTAGTGCCGCTCAGACTTACCTATGCAGACGTCGGCCTGCGCAAGATCTCCTTGCTGGCCGACGATTCGCCGTCTGCACCCTCCGCTACAGATCCGTCGTCCCCTGCGAGCGGTCCGTCGGCTTCTTCTGATGGTCAAAGGCTCAGCAACCCGTCGGCGGCGAAGTCCCAGGCGAAGAAGCCCCTTGCTGGTCTGGTCCGCATTCTCTTCGTCGGCGACTCAATGCTCGAAGAGCTCTCCCGCCGTCTCGACGACTATGCCGTGGCCAATGGCCACACGCTGCAGACCGTCGTCTGGTATGGTTCTACGACGGAGAAATGGGGAATGACGCAGACGCTCCGCCACCTGATAGCGGAGTATAAGCCCACCTACCTGTGGGTGTGCCTGGGCGGCAACGAACTCTTCGTGCGCGACCTGGAGGAGCGCGACGCCTATATCAAACTGCTGCTGGCGCAGGCGGGCGACCTGCCTATGGTGTGGATCGGACCGCCCTGCTGGAAGTCAGACACCGGCATCAACGACCTCATACGCCGCAATGTGGGCGATGGCAGTTTCTTTGACAGTAGCCAGCTGACCTTGAAGCGCAAGAAGGACGGACGCCACCCCACCCACCAAGCTGCCGCCGACTGGGGCGACCAGGTGGCAGCATGGATGCAAAGCGAGGCCTGCGACCAGCCCCTCGCCATGCGTAGGCCCGACAAGGCGGCCCGCTGCCCCATGCGCCTGCTGCAGCCCTCCTTTGCGGGGTTCAACAAATAGTCCTGTACGGGTTTCGACAAGTAATCCTGCCCGCCCCTCCCCCACTCTCACCAAGAAGTCTATCATGTCATCATCCACGATTCTTCCCTCGATCTTCCACTTCCTCACATCCTCCGATGCGACGTGGTCCTTCGCGTCCATAGCGTTCATGGCGACCTTCCTGGTGTTCTTCCTCGGCTACCTGCTGCTCGAGCCCTCTCGCCGACGCCGGCGTCTGCTGGCCTACACGACGGCTTTCAGCCTCTTCTTCGCCTTCAAGGCCAACGGCCTGCTGATGCTCCTCCTCCCCACGACGACGCTGCTCTCGTGGTGGATCACGCGCCGCATGGCAGCCGAGACGACGACGCAGCGCCGCCGTGGCCTGCTCGTCACCAACATCCTCATCACGCTCCTGCCACTCCTCTACTTCAAGTACTCTGGATCCTTCGTCAGTTCCATCAGCGCCATGATGGGAGAGAACCTGCCCGTGGGCAAACTCTTCATGCCACTGGGCATTTCCTTCTACACCTTCCAGGCCATCAGCTACGCGGTCGATGTCTATCGCCGACGCTTTCCCGCCACCACGCCGCTGCTGGAATACACCTTCTACCTCACCTTCTTCCCCCTCCTCATGGCGGGCCCCATCACGCGCGCCGAAGTACTCATCCCGCAGGAGCACGCCGACCCGCTGCCTCCACGCGGCCCGCTGGCCTACCAGGGCTTGTGGCTGATTCTCCTGGGCATCGTCAAGAAGGTGATCATCGCCGACTACATCGCCCAGTACAACAACTGGATCTTCGACACGCCCACCGACTACACGGGCTTCGAGTGCCTCATGGGCGTGATCGGATTCTCCGTGCAGATCTTCTGCGACTTCTCGGGCTATAGCGACCTGGCGATCGGACTGGCAGCCCTGATGGGTTTCCGCCTGCAGGACAACTTCCGCTTCCCCTACCAGGCCACGAGCCTCACGGAGTTTTGGCACCGCTGGCACATCTCCCTCTCCACCTGGTTTCGCGACTACGTCTATATCCCGCTGGGGGGCAACCGCCGTGGAGAGCTGCGCACCTACCTCAACCACCTTGCCACCATGCTCATCGCAGGCGTATGGCATGGGGCCACGGGCATGTTCGTCGTCTGGGGCCTGCTCCACGGCGTGGGCCTCGTGGTCAATAAGTTTTTCCACCGCCACGTCTTTGTGCAGATTCCGCCCTCGCCCTTCGCCAAGCCGCTGGCCTGGCTGACGACGTTTGGCTATGTGGCCTTCGCGTGGATCTTCTTCCGTGCGCCCTCACCCACCACGGCGCTCCAACTGCTCCACCAGATCTCCTCCGACTGCTCCCTGACGGAGTTCCTCCCCTTCCTCGCCGCGCGCCCCCTGTGGACGGTGCTTACCCTGGTGGCCCTGGAGCTCCACTCCGTCCGCGAGCGCGACTATCTGTGGCTGCGCGACCGCTTCGTCGCCTTGCCCTGGCTGCTGAAGCTCCTCGTGGCCCTCGTCGTCGTCCAAGCGGCCATCAACCTCAGTGGCGCCTCGGTGCAACCGTTTATCTATAGCCGCTTCTGACGCGCCTCAACATAAATGACAAAACGTTTTTAAAAGATTATAGCTTATGAAAAAAATTACTTTCCGAAGACAAGTCGTACTTGTCGTGTGGATGCTGCTCTGTGGCTTGTCCGCCCAGGCGGCCGACGAGGATTTGATCACACAACAGATCACGATCAATGCACTGGAGGCTGGCACCTTGCCACAGCGCATCAGTAGCTCTAAGAAAAACCTGATCACCAATCTCAAGATCATCGGCGAGATCAATGGCACGGATCTGAAATTTATCCATGAAATGGCGGGACAAGACGTAAAGGATCATAGTACCGATGGCAAACTATCGATTTTGGATTTGTATGATGCCAAATATGCTACAGGCTTTTCTCCTTTTAGGATACTGAGGAAGAGACTTTGGTTATTGCCACACATGGCATAGTCAAGAAAACTCAGAAGACACCACTAAGGAAATTACCAAAGCAGAAGAAATAAGAAAAGAGTACTTTAATAATAAAAATAAATAGCATTATGGCACAGATGAAATTGATACCAGCAGGCAATATGAAAGATAAACTTTGGGGTAAAAGAGGTACACCAGAGCGTGAAGCAATGGAAACTAAACTCAAAGAAGATGTGAATGCCTATATTGTAGGCGAATCCATACGCAAGGCTCGATTGGCACAAAACCTCACGCAAGAACAACTTGGTGAACGTATCGGTGCGCAGCGTGCTCAAATTTCAAAGTTGGAGAAAGGTACAAATGTTATCACATTGCCAACAATGAGTCATGTATTCCAAGCTTTGGGTATCGCAACAGCCACTCTTGATTTGGGTATTGCAGGCAAGATTGCGTTGTGGTAAGATAATTAATAAATAAAACCTGATATATATATCATCATACCCTCTAAGAAAGATGAAATACAACAATATAGATTATCAAAGATGTGTACTTATATGCATGGTCGTGATGATACACATCGTGAATTTCAGTACACTATACCCTGACGTAAAAAACTTTATAAACTTCTTTTTCATGCAAGCGTTTTTGTTGATTACAGGCTATTTGGTAAACATCAGAAAAACGTATAAGGAATTTGCGTCTTACATCATGAAGATTCTCATTCCTTATATAATAATGGTTACCGGTTATGCTTTTGTATCAACATTACTACCAGTAAGAGATGGGGTAAACGAATTTACAATACCTATAATTCTTAATACGATATTTGTCACCTCTATTGGTCCATATTGGTTCTTGTACACAATGGCTATATGCGGGGTAATATATTATTTGACATTCAATTTGGTTGGCAAATGGAGCATAATGGGCAAATTGTGCTTATTTGCCACATTTCTTATGTTAGTCTCACAATACACTCCAGTTCTTAATTCTACGAATGCAGCTTTTTATTTCACTGGTGTCTGTTTGCGTCTGTCTGAAAAACGTCTTGATGAAATTATAAAACCATCGTTGTGGAGTATTCTGCCTTTCATAGCAATAGCAAGTTTCCCAAACTATAAAAATTGGAACTTTTTAGCGGTTACAATATTAGCATTGTCATTCCTTTCTTTCGTTCCGAAACTTATACAGAGTATCAATAACAAGAAGGTCTTGGGAATTATAGGATATATTGGAAGAAACACACTTCCTATATACCTTTTTCATCCAATATTCACAATGGGAGGCAAGTTAGCATTGCCACTATTCAATTTTGATAATTCTGGGGGGGTACATACGGTCTTCACTATTGCCGTTAGCATAATCGGAAGTATTGCTATTGCTGCAATCCTTGACAGATGTCACCTGTCTTATATTTTTGCGAGAAAAAGGTTCTTACGCTAATCATATCAACGATAAAATAAAACAGGTAGAATTTGAGAATGGACAATGATACAAGGTATATTTGCTATCATGTGCAATCTGGGTAGGATTATATAAGAGTGATGTTATTGCATTGATGCCCAATACTTGTTGCTTGGTGGTCACTTGAAATGTTCCCAAAATGAGAATACAATGTAATCGAAAGTTAAATACGTTAAATTATTACCCTTTCGTATCTAAACAGAATCCACACAGTCACTTTTCTACCGTTTAGAGCGTATAATACTGGTAATCAACTAATAATACATTCTTTATCTGTGAAGGTTTGACGAGCGTAACACTTTCTCCCAGCCTCACCTTTATAGATGGGGGAGCCTTTGCCGAATGCAGCAACTTATCGACCCTGATCATTCCTTCGGGGCTCACATCGCTCAGCACATTGAATGAAGGTAGCATTTTCGTAGATTCAGGCATAAAATCCGTCTATGTCGCTTGGCCGACTCCCGTTCCTGCGGGCCAATTCTTCTACGGTTTCGATGTGAGCCAATCCACGCTGTATGTACCTCAGGGGACAAGACAGAATTACTGGGTTGCAGCGGTTTGGGAAGACTTTGGCGACATCCAAGAGTATGATGTTTCAGCCGTCAACCAGCCTGCCCACCATAGCGAGGCCTAGGAAGTCTCCCGCTACTCCCTGGACGGCCAACGCTTGACCACTCCCGTCAAGGGTCTCAATATCGTGAGGTATAGCGACGGCACCATCAAGAAAGAAGCCGTCCATTAAACGTTTTCTCCCAGCAGGAAACATACTCTAAACATGCAAGGACAAGTCCGCCATAACTTCGATTTTATAACATAGTTATGGCGGACTTTTAACTCCTAATCCCTTTTATCATTCTAAATCACTTTTAGATATTTCAATGCTTGATATATTCCGTCATCATCGCATTGCCCTGTAAGTCGAAACGAGCAACGCCGAAAGCCCCACGCCAGTGTAAGTATATAGAAAGCACTCTTGACAACGAACAATAGAATCGTTCGAAGCCAATGATGGCTGTATATAATACACCTCATGAGGCGTTCTGCATTGCTTTGTTTTTGACAAATTGTGTTGTGAACTGCCAGATTCCTACACGTCAAAACCAAAGCGTACAAAAACGCCTTTTACCATATGTATGTCTGACCAACCTCTGCCCATCGGGCTTTCGGTATGGGTATAGACGTTACGAAGGTAACACTTTTACCTTGAAAACCACTTTGTTTGGCTGGTAAAGTATGATTTAAGCCCCTATTTAACATTATTAAATATAAATATGTCAAAGAATTCCACTTTGGCATGATTTTTCTTGCCAAAAAGTTTGTATTCTCAACGATTATTTGTATTTTTGCAGCGTTAGTTCCAGCCGAGCCTCTTTACAATGCTTAAATAGGCTGGGCTTTTTTGTTTATAAGCTATGACAAAGAGAAATTTTGGAAAAAATTACAAGACTCCACGAGAACTTGTAACCTTATTGGAAAATCGTGGATTGATAATCAATGATAGGCAAAAGGCTCAATTGTATTTGGAGAGCATTGGCTATTATCGATTGTCTGCGTATATGCATCCTTTGTTGAAGACTCCAAAGATTCTTCATCTGTATAAGGAAGGGGCTACATTTAACAAAGTGATGATGCTTTATCGCTTTGACAAAAAGTTGCGCTTACTCCTTTTTAACGAGATTGAGAAGATCGAAATTGCTTTAAGAGAAGCCGTAATGAATATGACGGCTGAACGGACTGGTGATATATATTGGCTTACCAATTCAGCACATTTTCGTGATCAGTCCATTTTCGTCAATAGTATGGCAATGTTGTCGAAGGAGTATGAACGTTCTACTGAAGACTTTATAGAACACTTCAAAAGAACATATACAGAACCTTTTCCACCAGCATGGATTCTTGGTGAACTTCTCCCAATGGGTAGCGTGAATATGTACTACAGGAACTTGAAAGATAAAGGACTCAAAAAGCAGATCGCCAAGCGTTTCTGCCTTCATGCTCCAGTGTTTGAGTCTTGGCTTTCTGTGCTTACGCTTACTCGCAACGCTTGTTGTCATCACGCTCGTGTTTGGAACAAAGTCAACAAGATTATTCCAAATGATATGAGAGGCATGACTCGTCCTTGGATTACTATTCCTGCGGACAAGCGAAGAATCTATTATAATATGTGCATCATCAAGTATTTCCTTGACATCATCTCTCCCAACAATGACATGCTTGACAAAATGCACAATTTGTTCAGCAAGTTTCCAGAGATAGACCTGGCTGCTCTTGGATTCCCTGTTGGTTGGGAACAAGAACCGCTATGGATACAGGCAAACAACTAAATGCAAATGAGCTTATTGCCAAGCTTCAAGAATTAGAGAAAGAAAATGCCAGGTTAAGAAAAATTCTTGATGTGCATGGAATACCATACATTGTAACCGAGCCTAATGTCACAACGAAAGAAAGCCTACAAGCCATATTCCATACAGATTCAAAGCTGAGTCTACAGGAAAAGGTTGCGCTATTTCGTAGTGTTTTTCAAGGTCGTGATGATGTCTTTGCCAAGCGTTGGTACAGTAGTACGACTCAAAAGTCAGGCTACCAACCTGTATGCACGAGGGAGTGGAATCGTGAATTTTGCGACAAGCGAAAGTACAAATGTGCGGATTGTCCCAACAGGCAATTCGCTCCTTTGGCATACAACGACTTTTTCAATCATCTTGCAGGAAAGGATGCATGGGGACGTGATGTTATAGGACTTTATCCAATACGAAAGGACAACACTTGCAGTTTCCTTTGTACAGACTTTGATGACAAGAGTTGTGAGCATGGCTATAAGAATGATGTACTTGCCTTTGTAAATGTTTGCAAAACTTGGAATGTACCTTGCTACATCGAACGCTCACGTTCTGGCAATGGTGCTCACGCATGGATTTTTTTTGATACACCAGTAACTGCTTTCAAGGCACGCAAGTTGGGAAATGCCATTCTTACAGAAGCGATGAGTTGTGACGCTCACCTGTCTTTCAAGTCATACGACCGATTCTTTCCAAACCAAGACACCTTGCCCAAAGGAGGACTAGGCAATCTTGTAGCCTTGCCATTGCAGGGTATGGCTCGACGCAAAGGGAACAGTGTGTTCGTTGATGAAGACTTCAATGCGTATGCCGACCAATGGGAAATGTTGTCGCAAATCCATAAGCTATCAGAGGTAGAACTTGATTTGTTATTACAGCTGCATGCAGTGCCAACATTAGGAGAACTATCAAAGACCTGCGAGGAGAAACCTTGGGAGACTCCTCATATGGATGCAGCACAATCTGAAGACTATCCAAAACAAATCGTTCTGACAAGAGCGAATATGCTTTATGTTCCTTTAGCAAGTTTATCTGCCAAATGTGTGAATATATTCAAGCGCATAGCAGCTTTTCGTAATCCGGAGTTTTATGAGAAGCAAGGTATGCGCCTTTCTACCTATAATATCCCTCGCATCATTTCATGTTCGGAAATGACAGATGATTATCTTGCCCTTCCTCGTGGGTGTGAAGATGCTGTTTGTGGTATTCTAACCCAACATGGAGTAAAGGTAGTAATCTCAGACAAAACAAATCATGGGCATAATATCAATGTTACATTCAGAGGATCTCTTCGGGAAGGACAGCAAAATGCAATGGAAGCTTTTGCTGGGCATAATATAGGAACATTATCAGCAACAACAGCTTTTGGAAAGACAGTGTTTGCCATCGGAATGCTTGCAAGGAGAAAGGTGAACACCTTAATTCTTGTTCATAACAAGGCATTGCTGGAACAATGGAAAGAACGGTTGGAAACCTTCCTCAAGATAGATGAGACCATCGAAGAGCCAGCAGCCAAACGAGGAAGGAAAAAGAATTCTTCGGTCATTGGTTGCTTATATGCAGGCAAGAACACGTTGCATGGCATCATTGATATAGCTTTGATACAATCTTGTTTTAGCGATGGTGAAGTGAAGCCTTTTGTCAAGGATTACGGTATGGTGATAGTAGATGAATGTCATCATGTATCCTCTGTCAGCTTCGAGCAAGTGCTTCGACAAGTAACAGCTACATACGTATATGGTTTGACAGCAACTCCTATCAGAAAGGATGGGCGTCAACCTATTATTTTCATGCAATGCGGAAAGATAAGATTCACAGCTGATGCCAAGAGCCAAATGGAAAATCAAACATTTAAACGTTTGTTGACTCCAAGGTTTACATCATTCCGAAACATTTCGTCAGATAGCAAGACTTACGTTCAGGTTACACAAGACTTGTCTGAAGATAAGGTTAGGAATGAGTTCATCGTAGAAGATGTAAGAATTGCCATTCAAGAAGGTCGTACCCCATTGGTATTAACCACTCGTACTGCTCATGTCAAGGCGTTGGCACAAATGCTTATTCCATTTGCAGACCATGTCATTCAACTCATTGGAGCTGATTCTACTAAAGAAAAGCGTCTTGCATTACAAAATCTACAATCAATGCCCACATCAGAATCACTTGTGATTGTTGCTACAGGAAAGTATGTAGGAGAAGGCTTTGATTATCCTCGCCTTGATACACTGTTCCTTACTATGCCTATAGCTTGGAAAGGAAACGTGGAGCAATATGCCGGGCGTTTGCATAGGGAATACGCAGGAAAGAACGAAGTGCGTATTTATGATTATGTGGATGTTCATGTCCCACTTTGTGACTCTATGTATCGTAAACGGCTGAAAGGGTATTTAAGAGCAGGATACGGAAAGTATGTGACATCATTCACACTTGGCAAAAATCCTCAAGAACTGATATATGAACGAAACAATTACGAAGCGACATTTCGGAATGATTTGGCAGAAGCCCAGCATTCTGTCATCATCGCTGTCCCCAAAATAAAGTTCAAATACAAGCCCGTTATCATGTCAACACTTGCAAACATTATTCATGATGGTGTTACTGTGGCTGTACATATCAAAGAGGAAGGGGCTAATGAGATAGAACTTAAAAATACAGGAATGGATGTGGTGTGCAACAAGGAACAAACTCTGCAATGCGCCATCATAGACAAATCTATTGTCTGGTATGGGAACATAAACTTCTTTGGTTACAATTCGGAGACAAACAATGTTATGCGAATCGCTGACCACAAAATAGCCAACGAAATGATAGAAATACTATACTCAGACACTGGAAATGACGCAAATGGAGGTTAAATACGTTAAATCTTCACCTTTTTTGTATCTAAACAGAATCCATATTGCCACTTTTCTACCGTTTAGAGCGTATAATACTGATAATCAACTAATAATAGATACTATGTATGTGAAGGTTTGACAAGCCTAACACTTTCTCCCAGCCTCACCTTTATGGACTCCGGAGCCTTTGCCTATTGCAGCAATTTATCTACCCTGATCATTCCTTCGGGACTCACATCGCTCAGCACATTGAATGAAGGTAGCATTTTCGAAGGATCTGGCATAAAATCCGTCTATGTCGCTTGGCCGACTCCCGTTCCTGCGGGTCAATTCTTCTACGGCTTCGATGTAAGCCAATCCACGCTGTATGTACCCCAGGGGACAAGACAGGATTACTGGGTTGCAGCGGTTTGGGAAGACTTTGGCGACATCCAAGAGTATGAGATTTCAGCAGTCAACCAGCCTGCCCACCACAGCGAGGCCAAGGAAGTCTCCCGCTACTCCCTGGACGGCCAGCGCTTGACCGCTCCCGTCAAGGGTCTCAACATCGTGAGGTATAGCGACGGCACCATCAAGAAAGAAGCCGTCCACTAACTATTTTCTCCCAGCTGGGCACTCGGCAAGGGCGGGCAAGCAGCTCGTTCTTGCTGGGTGGGCTTGCTGCGGACAAGCCTGCTTACACTTCCTGCCAATCGACCAGTCCCTACCCCTGGTCGTCCAGTTCTATGGCCAGCACCACAAATGGTCGCTTGTCAGCCCTGAAGGGTTCAGCGTATTGCCCGTCTCTGATAGGTTCTGTTACGACGTCCCACTGATTGCCGAGCGCAGTCGTAAATGATTTTCAAACTTAACAGTTTTCGTTTGTTCGCTATTTTGACAAATCAGAGCCTGTATCTCTTGGCTGCTGGTAGAGATGGGAGATAGCAACCTTTGGGCGGATAAAACTGGGAGGAAGGGCATGAGGAAAGGCTGCAATGAAGGCTTTTGGCCTGGGATGGGCTTTGTTAAATGGATACGAAGGAATAGTTAATGGGGCGTTAATTCGTGCTAATCGACTTGCATTCGGCTGGGCGGAAGGTTATCTTTGTATAGTGGCTGCGCCAGGGCAAATGGAGAGCCAGTCTTCTTGGCATAAACAACAGGAAGAGGCAAGTGGCTGGAATGTAAAATATAATCAAGAGAAACAATGATGAAAAAGTTAAACTTCTTATCAATCTCTTCGAGTGGGAGTCGGAAAAGACCGTTCTCGTATCGGTCTCGTATCAAACACGTATTGTTTCCGTATCGTTCCCGTATCGTTCTCCTATCGTTCTCCTATCGTTCTCCTATCGTTCTCGCTACGGAACCAGGCGGCGCGTGGGGCCAGTCGGCGAGAAGACCACCTGCAGATCGACCACACCATCAGGATAGAGCGTGTAGCGGGAGGTGTAGAGGCTGTTGGCGGCGCGGCCCTCCACGGTGACCGTATAGCCCTTTTCGTCACCACCCTGAGTGACGATGCGCGTCTCGGCCTCGCTGACCATCGGCATCTGCTGCAACTCCTGGCTGCGGTCGTTGTCGATGTCGCGCATGCTATTGAAGTCGGGGCCCTTCACCATCACGGCGCGCCCGTCGAAGGTCCATGAGACCAACTTGCCCGAGTCGTCAAACTGGAGGGAGAAGGGCCTGCCCTCCTGCGTCGTACCGGTGTAGAGACGGCGCTTCGCATCGGCCTCGATACGCCCGCCATGGGCTTCGTGGGCGGCAAGGGGCGCGCGCGGCTGCAGGATCATCTCGCCCTCGGCGACGGGGTAGCCCTGGTCGGCCCAGGAGGTGGCCGCCTTGAGACGCAGGGAGAGGTGGAGCACATACTCCGCACCTGCGTCGAGGACGCTATGGTAAGGCACGGCGATTTGTGCCGACTCACCCGCTGGCACGGCGGGGAGAGGAAGCGTCTGCTGCTCCACGACGTAGCCATCACGCAGAAGCTGATAGGAAAGGTCGTAGAGGTCGGACAAGTCAGAGAAGGCCAACTTGTTGCGGAGCGTAAAGGAGCGCGTCACAGCGTTCCAGTCGGAGAAAGCGGCAGGAGCATAGACTGCCTTCACCTCGGTCAGTTTGGCCGTCCACGCACGGTCGGGCGTGATGATTCCGTTGTTGAGGAAATTGCCCTGGAAGCCGTCGCCGACAAACTCGGTGGGATTGTAGTCGTAGCCCGCCACCCAGTTGTGGAAACCATTCTTCGTACGCACGCCACGCAGGAGGTCGGAAGGGCGATAGACAGACTGGTCCACCCAGTCCCAGATGCAGCCACCGATGATATAGTCGTTGTCCGGGTGCTCGATGATGTCCCAGTAGTCCTGGAGGTTGCCGACGGCCTGGCCCATGGCGTGGGCATACTCCGAGAAGATCATCGGACGGTCGTAGCCATAGGCGGGCTTATGGGCGTAGTCCTGGGCTTCGGCGACAGTGGGATACATCCGCGAGTTGAGGTCGCTACAAGGCGTCCCCTGGCTGCCCCACGGACTGCCATGGACGGGGCGTCCGTCGCCGTGGGCTGTGGCGAAGGCATAGGTGGCCTGGAGGTTTCTGCCGTCGCCGCTCTCATTGCCCAGACTCCAGAAGACGACGCTGGGATGGTTGCGGTCGCGCAGCACCATGCGCTCCGTGCGGTCGAGGTAGGCCGTCCGCCACTCCTTGCGATCGGAGAGGTTGCCGCCCCGCTCGCCCGCATAGTGGCACTCCACGTCGGCCTCATCCATGACATAGAGACCGAAGGCGTCGAACATCGCGTACATCTTCGGCTGGCGGGGATAGTGGGAGGTGCGGACGGTGTTGACATTGGCCTGCTTCATCATCCGCACGTCCTGGAGCATCGTCGCCACGTCGATGGCGCGGCCATACTCGGGATGGGTGTCCTGGGTGTTGACACCCTTGAAGAGGACGCGGCGCCCGTTGATCGTCAGGTGGTGGCCCTCGGTGCGGATGGTGCGGAAACCATACTTCGTGGAGAAGGCCATCTCCTCGCGACCCTTCGCGTTGCGCTGCGACACCTCGATGGTGTAGAGATAGGGACTCTCAGCGGTCCAGGGATGGAGGTCCTTGAGATCAAAGCGGAGGGCCTCTGTGGCGGTCGTCGTGGACTGATAGACCCACTGGCGGCGCTGCACCTCCCGCCCCTCAGCGTCGCGGACCACGGCCTCGATGGTCTTCTTAGCCTTGAGGCCGTCGCGGTTGTCCACGGTCAGCTGGAGGACCATCGCCCCCGAGGTGGCGTCGGCGCTGAGGAGGCCGTCGGTCTGCACGAAATGGTCGCGGACGGCCACCCTCGGCGTGGCGTAGAGATAGACGTCGCGGTGGATGCCACTAAGGTGCCACATGTCCTGGCCCTCGATATAACTGCCGTCGCACCAGCGATAGACGCGCACGGAGAGCTGATTTTCTCCCTCGCGGAGAAAGCCGGAGAGGTCGAACTCGGCGTCGGTATTGGCGCTCTGCGTGTAGCCGACGTAGCGCCCGTTGACCCACACCACGCCAGCGGAGTAGAGGCCGTCGAAATGGAGGAAGACGCGCTGGTCGCGCCAGTCGGCGGGCAGCGTGAAGGTGCGACTGTAGAAGCCCGTAGCATTGTCGTCCTTGACGCCCGCCTCGGCATGGCCCTCCTGGGCCAAGGGTGGATGATAGACGAAGGGATAGCCCACGTTGGTATAGACGGGATCGCCATAGCCCGCCATCTCCCACGACAGGGGAACGCGGATCTCGTCCCAGCCCTCGGCGTTGCAAGACTGGGCGACGAGGGCATCGGTGTCGGCAGGACCTTGGGGCGTGCCGGCGACATAGCGAAACTTCCACATACCGTTGAGCGACAGGTAGCGGCTGCTCTGCGGGGTGGTCCAGGGCTGGGAGTAGAAGGTCGTGTCCTGGCGCATCGCCTCGGTGGAAGCGTAGGGGATATAGGTGGCATGGGCTGCCTCCTTGTGATCGCCGACCTTCTCGGGATTGCTGATCCAGGAGACGTCGAAGCCCGCAGACTGGTCTTGCGGATCGCGGTCGGGCACAGTGGCGACGGCGGTCTCCCAGCCGAAGAGGGCCAGAAGGACCGCCGCGACCATGCGGTGGTTAGGATTGGATTGACTCATATTGGGTTGTGTCTGATGATTGTATTCGAAAAAAGATCATGTCATAGACGACCAGGGCGCACGCTGGTGGTCAGCGAAACCGCCTGGAGGTCAGGGGCAAGAGCCTTGACCTGGACGGGTTTCTGGGGGTCCTTGACGCGCAGGATGACCATGGCCTTGCCGAAGAAGGCCTTGCGATGGTCGGACTTGAAGCGCTCGGTGGAGAACTGGCTGCCATTATCGACACCGATAATGTCGGCATTCTCGGCAGAGAAATAGATCTCGTTTTCGGCCCAGGGGCAGAGCGTGCCCTCACGGTCGGTGACTTCGGCAGCGACAAAGATCGTATGCTCGCCCTGATAGTCGGCGGCAAGGCGGATCTTCTCGGCGCCACCTGCCGTGCGGATCGTCTCGGAACGCACCTCGCGGCCCTGCTGGCGAGCCACGACACGCACCTCGCCAGGCTCAAACTGCACGCGCCACATCACATGATATTGGTGGTCGTCCTGCTTGCGGCGCACGCCCTGGCTGCGCCCGTTGATGAAGAGTTCCACCTCGTCGGCCTGGTTGTAGTAGCACCACAGGTCGATGGTCTGGCCGGGCAACCAGTTCCAGTGGGGGAAGAGGTGGAGGACCGGCTGGTCCGTCCACTCGCTCTGGTACATATAATAAATGTCCTTCGGGAATCCGGCCAGGTCGATGATGCCAAAATAGCTGCTTCGCGCCGGATAGCCATAGGGGGTGGGCTCGCCGATATAGTCCCATCCTGTCCAGATAAACTGTCCGGCACAGTAGGGAGTGTGCTTCACAACCTCCCAGGTCTCCTCATGGGTAGAGGACCAAGGGGCGTGGGCGTTGTCATAGGCCGAGCACATCATCGTGGGGTCGGCATAAGGCAGGTCCCAGCGCTGCGGCAGCACGAGGACGCTATCCGAGGGCATGCGGTAGTAGCCGCGCGTCTGCAGTGCGGAGACGCTCTCGGTGAAGAGGAAGGGCTTGCCGGGGAAGTTCTTGGGCACGTCCTTCACCCACTGGTGGTGGTAGTTGAAACCGACGAGGTCGATGGCGCCCGACTTGAAGAGGTGGTTATCAGGGGAAGGTTCGTTACAGCCCGCCGTGATGGGACGCGTGGTGTCGTAGCGCTTGATGATGTCAGCGAGGTGGATCGTGAGGAGCGAGTTGGGCGAAAGGTCGTCGCCATGGGCGAGCGTAGAAGCGTCGTGGCCCGCGTTGAGGATGAGGTTGGCCTCCTCCAGCGTCAGTTCGTCAGCGTCGGCTCCGGACCACTGTTCCAGTACCTCGTTGCCAATGCTCCAGACGAGAACGCAGGGGTGGTTGCGGTCACGAAGCACCAGGTCGGAGAGGTCGCGCTCGTGCCACTGATCGAAGAAGCGCGCATAGTCGTTCTTGGTCTTTCTGCGGCGCCACATGTCGAAACTCTCATCCATGACGACCAGGCCCATCGTGTCGCACATCGCAAGCAACTCGGGAGCGGGCGGGTTGTGGCTGCTGCGGACGGCGTTGACACCCATGGCCTTCAGCCGCGTGAGCTTGCGGTGGAGGGCATCCTCGTCGAGAGCAGCGCCCAAGGCACCAAAATCGTGGTGCTCGCAGACGCCATTGATCTTCACGTTGCGGCCATTGAGCCAGAAGCCTGTCTCGGCGTCGAAGCGGAAGGTGCGGAAGGCTGTGGGCGTGGAGACGCGATCGACGACCTTGCCGCCAACGACCACTTCCGTTACCACTTGGTAGACGTGACCCTGGTAGATATCCCACAGCAAGGGTTTCCTCACGGTGAGCACCTGGCCCTGGCAGCGGCCTTCATGACGGGCCACGACACGACCGTTGGGGTCGAGGAGCTGATGTCGCACCTTCGCCTGCGGGGCCTTCGGACCGTCGTCGTGCAGCGCCACATCGACCCTCACCTCCCAGGTGTCGCCCTTGCGCCACTGGGCCACGGCGTGGACGCCCCACTGGGCCACGCGCAGGGGCGAGGCGGTGGTGAGCCACACATGACGATAGATGCCGCAGCCAGAATACCAACGACTGTTGGGCTGGTCGCTATTATCGACACGGACGGCCAGGACGTTCTCTCCCGACCGGTCGAGATAGGGGGTGAGGTCATACTCGAAGGTGGAGTAGCCATAGGGGCGCGTGCCAAGGACGTGGCCGTTGACATAGACCGTGGCGTTCATATAGACGCCGTCGAAGGTGACGAGGACGCGATCGTCGGACGAGCCTGCGGGCAGGCGGAAATGCTTTCTGTACCAACCTACGCCGCCGGGAAGCGCGCCGCCACTGGCGCCACTGGGGTTGCCAACATGGAAGTCGCCTTCGATAGCCCAGTCGTGGGGCAAGGAGAGACGACGCCAACCACGGTCGTCATAGGACGGGGAGGCCATCGTGGAATCGTCGCCGAGAACAAAGAGCCAGTCGGCATCAAACTGGATGCGCGTGCGGGCCTGTCCTGCGAGGGAAAACAGGAGGAAAAGGAGTAAGAGGGGTATTTTCTTCATATCTATTGTGTTTTGTTATACGAATACTTCCGTGCTGCAAGATCTCCCGGCCAGAGGACTTGGCAGCGCGCTATCTTGTGCCTATCTTATGTCTTTGCAAAGGTAGGCATTTTTCTGCAGAAAACCGACAGGCGACAGGACCTTTATAGCGGATCAACATCATAATAGATCTGCAGGGCGCCATAGGTCTTGGCCCGTAGCATCGCCGACTGCACCTCGCGCAGACACTGGCGCACGCGTCGCAGGTCGATGCCCAACTCGAGTTTGAGCATCAACTTGCGGATATGGAGGGTCTTCACCCGGGCCACGGAGGGCTTGTCGGGCCCGAGCACGCGGTCGCCAAAGATCTGGTGAAGACGGGAGCCCATCTCCATGGAGGCTGACTCGACGGTGCGCTCCTGGCGGTGCTTGAGGTAGATATAGGTAAGGTGGGTGAAGGGGGGATAGCGGAAGAGGCGGCGCTCCTCGAACAACTGGTCGTAGAACGCGCGGTAGTCGTGGCGCACGACCTGCTGGATGACGGGAGAGTCGGGCTGGCTGGTCTGCAAGATGACCAGGCCCTGCTGATCGCCCTTCCTGCCAGCCCGTCCGCTCACCTGCGAGAGCATGGCAAAAGCCTGCTCGTAGGCACGGAAGTCAGGAATGTTGAGCATGGCGTCGGCATAGAGGATGCCCACGACGCCGACATGGTCGAAGTCGAGGCCCTTGGTCACCATCTGCGTGCCGACGAGCACGTTGGTCTTGCCCTGGGCAAAGCTGTTGATGATGCGCTCGTAGGCGTTCTTCGTGCGTGTCGTATCAAGGTCCATCCGCGCGATCTTCGCCTCAGGCACGAGAGCCTGCAACTCGTCCTCGACGCGCTCCGTACCGAAGCCGCGGCCACGGATGTCGTGGCTCTCGCAGTTGGGACAGACGGTGGGCACGCGCAAGACGTAGCCGCAATAGTGGCAGGTGAGCAGGCCCATGGTCTTATGATAGGTCAGCGACACATCACAATGGGGACACTTGGGGGTCCAGCCACAGACATGACACTCCACCCTCGGGGCGAAGCCGCGGCGATTCTGAAACAGGATGGCTTGTTTGCCGCTGGCCAAGGCGACGCGGATGGCGGCCAGAAGGCGCGGCGAAAAGTGGCCGGTCATCATCTTGCGGCGGCGCAAGTCTTTGACATCGACGACCTCGACGGCAGGCAACGCCATGTCCTGATAGCGCTTGTCGAGGCGGACGTAGCCGTACTTGCCCGTCTGGGCGTTCCAATAGCTCTCGCTCGACGGGGTCGCCGTACCCAGCAGGACCTTGGCTCCGCAGAGCTTGGCCAGGATGATGGCGGCGGAACGGGCATGGTAGCGTGGCGCAGGGTCCATCTGCTTGAAACTCTGCTCGTGCTCCTCATCGACGATGACGAGGCCCAGTCGCTGGAAGGGCAGGAAGAGGGCGCTTCGGGCGCCTAGTATGACATCGTAGGGATGGTCGGAGAGCTGGCGCTTCCAGATCTCCACGCGCTCCGCATCACTATAGCGGGAATGGTAGATGCCGAGGCGGTCGCCAAAGACTCGACGAAGGCGCTGCATCATCTGCACCGTAAGGGCAATCTCGGGCAGGAGGTAGAGCACCTGGCGGCCCTCGTCGAGGGCGCGCTGAATGAGGTGGATATAGATCTCGGTCTTGCCGCTCGATGTGACGCCGTGAAGAAGCGTGATATCCTTCGACATTTGCTGTACGAGGATTTGGTTGTAGGCGTCGACCTGGGCCTCGCTGAGGGGTTTGATGTGCTCGGGATGGGGCATTCCGCCGAGGGGGATGCGGCCTACTTCCTTCTCGTACAGCCGCAAGATTCTACGGTCCAAAAACTGGCGGAGGACGGTGGCGGTGCAGTGGGCCTCGTTCATCAGTTCCTCGCGGGTGATCTCGCGCTGGGGCACGGGATTATCTTCGCTGACGCTGGCCAGCTCCAGATAGGCGCGGAGGACCTTCTGCTGGGCAGGAGCGCGCTGAAGCATGGCCTGGGCAGCACGGAGGGCCTGCGCCGAACGGAAGTCGTCGGCCAGCACGACGTAGGTCTCGGTCTTGGGACGATAGTCGTCCTCGGCCTTGAGACCGGACGGGAGGGCGGCCTTATAGACGTCGCCAATGGGCGAAAGGTAGTAGTCGGCTATCCACTGCCATAGGCGCAACTGCTGGGGCAGGAGCACGGGACCCGGGTCCATCATCTCGACAATAGACTTCACGCCCTCCTTGCCTGTCTTGAGCCCTGCGGGCACCTGGTCGTGGAGGGCTGCGACAAGGCCAGTGTAGGTTTTGGTCTTGCCCAACGGCACACGCACGCGGCAACCAGGCTGCAGACGCGGGGCCAACGTGTCGGGAACGCAATAGGTGAAGTAGCCCTCCAAGGGCAATGGTAGGATGATGTCGGCGTAAGTCATGGCGCAAAGTTACGCAATTATTTTGCAATCCTCACCAAAATATCGTACTTTTGCACGGAGCAAGCGGTCTGCACGAGAAGACAATTGCTTTTGCCCACAACATAAGACGATCGTTTCGCCAATAGAAATAAGTCGATCGCTTTGCTGACAGAAAACAGACTATCATTTCACTAATAAGGATAAGACAATGGACAATGAAGTATTGAAAGCTATACGGGAGCGCCGCAGCCTGCGCCGCTTCAAGGGGGAACAGGTCGGCGACGACGCCCTGAAGGCCGTGCTCGAGGCAGGCACATGGGCTCCTACGGCCTTCGGCAAGCAGGACCCGTGGATCGTGGCGGTACAGAACGAAGCGTTGCGGGCCCGACTGACGGCGATGAATGCCCGCGTGATGGGGACGGAGAGTGACCCCTACTATGGTGCACCGACCGTAGTGCTGGTCTTTGCCAGCGCAGACAGTCCCAACAAGGACCGCGACGGTTCGCTCGTACTGGGATCGATGATGGTTGCCGCTCACAGTGTAGGACTGGCCTCCTGCTGGATCAACCGCGAGGACGCCATGTTTGCCACCGAGGAGGGAAAGGCGCTGATGCGTGAACTCCAGTTGCCCGAGGGACTCGCTGGCGTGGGTGCGCTCGCCCTGGGCTATCCCAACGCAGAACCGAAGGCGGCCAAGCCGCGCAAGGAGGACTACTATCGCATCGTGAAATAGCACACGGCGAAGACCTTAAAAAAACGTAAAAAGCCTTAGCCGCTGAGGTTTTCAAGGGGCAAAGGGCGGATAGGTGCGGAAAAATTCGTACTTTTGCAAATGTATTTGAGGTAATATTTATTTCGACGCATCATTTATTAAACAATAGAGAAATATGAAGAGAATTGTATTGGTACGCCACGGCGAGAGCCAGTGGAACATGGAAAACCGCTTTACCGGTTGGACCAACGTTGACTTGACTGAGAAGGGCAAGGAGGAGGCTTTCGCCGCCGGAAGACTGCTCAAGGAGAATGGTTTTCACTTTGATATCGCATATACTTCCTATCTGAAGCGCGCCGTGAAGACGCTGAACAACGTGCTCGACGCTATGGACGAGGACTGGATCCCCGTGGAGAAGAGCTGGCGCCTGAACGAGAAGCACTACGGTATGCTCCAGGGCCTGAACAAGGCTGAGACCGCCGCCAAGTATGGCGATGAGCAGGTGCTGCTGTGGCGTCGTAGCTTCGACGTGGCTCCCCACGAGTTGCCCGCCGACGGCATCGGCAGCGCACTGACGGATCCGCGCTACGCCCTCGTGCCGGAGGACTATCTCCCGACGACAGAGAGCCTGAAGGACGCCATCGAGCGTGTGATGCCCTACTGGGAGTGCACGATCTTCCCGAAACTCAAGGAGGTGGACTGCATCATCGTGGCTGCCCACGGCAATAGCTTGCGCGGTATCGTGAAGCACCTCAAGGGCATCAGCGACAGCGAGATCACGAAGCTCAACATCCCGACGGCTACCCCGTACGTATTCGAGTTTGACGACAAGCTCCAGCTCGTGAAGGATTACTACCTCGGCGACGCCGACGAGATCGCTCGCAAGCAGCAGGCAGTGGCCAACCAGGGCAAGGCCAAATAATCTCGGCCCCTCTTTTTTCATAGACGCAACAACGGGCGGCAGGTCATACGACTTGCCGCCCGCTTTGTTTCTACTCCTTTTCTGCCCTTCTGTTACCCATACAAGAAGCCCTGGATGGACTGGTGCGAGAGATAAGCGTTATACAAAGCCCTGTTATTAAACAGAAGAGGATCAAAAAAGGGCGTTCCACGAAGACCTCATAGAGAAGTCCTGCGAAACGCCCCGGCTATATTACCTAAAGTACATTCTTACTTTAGCATGTTGTGCCTTCAAGTTTAGAAGACGAACTGCACGCGAGCCTGAACCATGTGGAAGTTCTTGTCGTATGCATACTTGTCCTTAGACAAGTTGGAGTAGGTGTAGTCGAGCATAGCCTGGACGAAGCGGTTGAAGCTGTAGTTCACACCGAGGGTCCAAGAGCGGACGGCACCACCACCAACGCTGCTTGACTTGTAAGGATAGTCGGCCATCATACCATCAGGATAGTACTGGTCGCGACCTGCGCTGTAGTACTCGCCAGCGTTGATGTCGTTGAGACCCGTGTAGTTGAAGCGGCCCACGATCTCCAAAGAACGGCCAGAGAGACCCTTCAAGGTACCGTTGCGGCTATCAAACTTGTAGGGGTTACCAAAGATCATGTAGCCTGCCTCAACGTATCCACCGTGGAAGTTGTTGGAACGAAGCGGGTTAGCCGTGATCCAAGCATCGAGGGTACCCCAAGTATCAATGTTGTTGTTGCTTGCGTCGAAGAGCGTCTTGGAGTCGCGCTTCTTGGTGACGTGCTTGTAGAGATACTCACCACGAACGAAGAGCTTATCGTTGTGATAGAGGGCCTCGGCACCAGCGTCGAGGACGTTCTCAGCCCAAGGCAGCTCGCAGCTTACGAAGCGCTCGTCCTCATCGACGAAGGTCTCCATGCTCTGACCCAGCTTGATGGTCTTCTTGAGAACGTTGTTCTCCGTCACACCACCACCCACGTGCTGGTAGCGGATGTTACCACCGATCATCAAGGTCTGCGTGCCGTCGTTGATGGGACGATACTGGTAGCGACCTGAGAGGACGATACCATTGAAGCCAGACTCGATCTTGTTGTACTGGTTCTCGGTCGTCACACCCTGATAGGCCATAAACTTGTCGTTGGTGAACTTGTAGGTGATACCCAGCTCACGACCCTCGCCGAGGGCGTTGGCAGCGCCGGCACGAGAGATGAAGTGGTAGCTACCGAGAGAGGTGTTGCGAGCCATGGAACCAGCGGCGTTGTTGTAGTAACCCACCTGGATGTCATGGTTGCCACCCTTGTTGTCCTTCTGGTTGTAGCGAAGGAAGATGTTCTTCTGAGAGAACTTGCCACCACCGAAACCGAAGTCTGCATAGAAGTACCAGTCCTGATAGGTCAGCGAAGTACGGATGCGGGCGTCAGCGATCGTAGCGCCAGACTGCATCGGCGTATAGTCGTTGTGGTACCATGCTGCGTCGGCCATGAAGCGGGCACCCACGGTGAAGTGGAGGTCTTCCTGCTCATTGTCGATAGTCACGGTCGGCTTGGAATCAAAGTCCTGCGCGTTGGCTGCCATGGCGCAAAGAGCGAACATGGGCAATATGATAAATTTCTTCATTGTCTTTATTTACTTATGAATGTTGGTAATATGACTTACTTAAACCACTACCTTTCGATTAGTAACCGAGCTCGTTGAGCACGTCGGCACCATCGGGCACCACGTGGGGAGCCTGAGAGTTGTCATACTTCTGCTCCGGGTGGAACGGGTTGTGGAGCGTAGAGCTGCAACGGAAACCATTCTCGATCATGTAGCGGAGCGACATCTCAGAGTGGTTGGTGAAGAAACCGTCCATGTAGATCGGGTGGGTCTGCGGCGTGGTGAAGGTCGTGTAGGCCGTCGGCTGCACGGTGACACCCAGGAGGTCGTCAAACTGCGTGGCGTTGTCGCCCCAGTAGTTGACATAGTAGCCCATGTAGCGGGCTGTCTGAGCATAGCTATCGAAAGAGTACGGGTGGTTGATCATACCGCTCTTGCGAATCATGTAAGCCATCCAGGGAGCGTTGAGCTCAGGATAGTTGTTGGGCGCACCCTCTACGCACGGGCCAATGATGTGGGCACCATGATCCTGGGCGTACTTGATGAACGAAGCGTAGCCAGCAGGCGTGTCGTAGTTGAGGTCGGTAGAACCACCGTTGCTCAGCCACAGGAGGTAGCACATCGGGATCTGACCCTTGAAGACGTTGTAAGCACGATTGAGGGCGTCGAAGGAGAAGGTCTGGAGGATCACCTTACCATTGGTGTTACCCACGTTGACGTGGCCGTTGACATAGAACGGGTTGCTCTCTGACTCCTTCTTGGTGATGATGTTCCAACCCCACTCGTCGAGGATGTTATAAACACGGATCTCGATGTCCTTCGGGTTCAACCAAGACTCCTTGAACTCGGGATAGATGCCCGGACGGTTGCCGTTGTCCTTGTCGTCAGCGACATAGGCGGTGCTACCGTTCTTGTCACCGAAGCTGTACTCCACGAAGTCCATGTACTTGCCGGCCTTGCTACCGACGGTGCTGGGATCGTCGCACTTCACGGCAGCCTTGGCAGCCTTGTAGATCTCCTCCAGCGTCATGTTCTTGTACTCGTCCTTGATCTTGTAGGTCAGCACGCGCTCGCCCTCGGCATTGCGGTTGAGCTTCTTACCCATAGCGTAGTTGATCTGATCCTGCAGGGCAGAGACATAGAGACCATTGCTATAGTGGATCGTGGGCACGCCATCAGCGTCGTAGGTGTAGTAACCATTGTGACCTGCAGCGAAGGAAGCACGGCCCAGCTCGGGCGTGGCGTCGTTGAACCACTTACCAGCGTCGAGCATCAGGAGCTCAGCATAGTAGTAGGACATGGTATAGTTGGCACGGAAATCGGCCACGTCACGCTGATACTGAGCCTCGATATCAGCCTCAGAGAAGTGCTGCGTACCGTCGTCATTGCGGAACGAGCGGTAGAAGTCCTTACGCTTGGTGGGCACGTCGTCAGAGAAGACAGAAGCGATGTTGGTGGTACGCTTCAGGTTCTCATCGTGGTTGGCGAGCACCACACCGTCCTTGGTCACCTGGAGGTCGCTCTCCAAGTAGTCGGCGCCCATATTGCGGGCCCAGCGCCAGGCTGCCTCAGTCTCCTCAGGAGCCCAGTAGGTGGAACCACGGTGTGCCACGCAAGCATAGAGAGGCACATAGTCGCGCACCTTCGCCATCTCCGGCGAGATCTGCTGCACGTCGGTACGCTTGGCGTCAGTATTCACATTGGTGAATTGCTGCTCGTCAGAGCAAGAAGTAAAGGCAGTGAGCATAGCCATACCCACGAAGCCTAAACGGATAATTTGCTTTGTCATAAACAATTATTAATTGATGATATTGACTAAATGATTATTCTAAATGATAGCGTTCGCCAGTCTTTACTTGTTCTTCACAAGATACTGCTCCTTCTTGTAGGTGAGGGCCATGAAGAGAACGGAGAGCACGCAGGCGCCGATGAGGAGGACGAAGGTCCAGTCCCAACCAGCAGACTCAGCGACGTAGCCGATAACGACATTGGCCAGCAGAGCCGTACCGAGCACGTAGCCCATGAAGCCAGTCAGTCCGGCAGCGGTTCCTGCCACGTTCTTCGGAGCGAGGTCGAGAGCCTGGACACCGATGAGCATCACAGGACCATAGATGAAGAATCCGATACCGATCAGGCAACCAATGACGACATTGATATTGGTGAAGTTCTGCCAGTAGATGACGATCAAGACAGCCACGACGATCATGAAGAGGATGGTCGGCAAGGCACGACGACCGTGGAACACCTTATCGGACAACCAACCACAGATGATCGTACCAGGGATGGCAGCCATCTCGTAGGCGAAGTAGGCCCAGCCGGCCTCCTTGATATCGATGCCCTGCTCGGTGAGGATGGTAGGTGCCCAGTCGAGGCAACCGTAGCGCACCATATAGACGAAGGCATTGGCAAAGGCGATGTACCACAAGAACTTGTTGGTCAGCACCGTACGGAAAATCTGACCCGTAGAGAGCACCTCCTCTGACTTCTCATCGTAGGTGTCGGCATAATCGTTGCGCCACTTCTCAATAGAGGGAAGACCGCAAGACTGAGGCGTATCGCGAATCATGCTATAGGCAATGATAGCGATCAGGATAGCAACAGCAGCGGGGAAGAGGTAAGTACCAATCAAGAAGTAGGACTTCTCGTCAGCACCGTAGAACCATGATCCGAACCAAGCGGCTCCATAGACGGCCATCGGGCCTACAAGAGCACCACCGACGTTGTGGGCGCAGTTCCAGAAGGACATCCAGGTACCACGCTCCTTGATGGAGAACCAGTGGGTCATCACGCGGCCACACGGAGGCCAACCCATACCGTTGAACCAACCGACAAGGAAGTTCAAGACGGCCATCAGGGTGATTGCCAAGCCCTTGTTGTCAGCACCAATCCACTGCACCGGGACGATCATGAACATCATCGAGATAGCAGCGAGGATTAGACCCAGCGGCAGGAAGCGCTGTGCATTGCTGCGGTCGGAGATACTGGCCATGACAAACTTGGAGAAGCCATAGGCGATGGCGTTCATGGAGAGCACCACCCCCAGCTCGCCCTTCTCGAAGCCGAACGGCGCGAGCATCGGGATTGCCATGGAGAAGTTCTTGCGGACAATATAGAATCCCGCGTAACCAATAAAGATACCGATGAAGACCTGCCAACGCAAGCGACGGTATCGCTCATCTGCCTCGGAGCCTGTCTGCTCCGGCTTAAAAGCAGGAGGAGCCAAAAAATTCCACATAATAAATTTTATTTAAACATTAGTTATTCCGAATCTCAAAGGATCGTTGTATTCCTTCAAAAGCAACTTTTGCGCAAGTAAAAAGGGTAATTCGTTTTACGCTTCAAAACCAAACGCCATGCTTTACGTTTGCAAAAGTACAATAAGGGGCGAAACAAACAAATGTATTAACATATTTTAAGGATATAAATCAAGAGCAGTAGCTTTTCAATACATTCCAAACAACCAAAAAGGCCATTTTCCGTATATTACATGCATGTTTTTCGCTTCGAAAGCTAATGAAACTAATTTTATTTAAACGCAACATCTTGTCAACTTCACGAATCTGCCACTTCTCAAGCATTCAAAGGAAGAAACATGCACGGTATATAAAAGAGTGTGCACTTTATATAAACAAGAGTACGCACAGTAGACAAAAGAGTGTGCATGGTATAAAGGAAGGGAGCGAGAGCACAATATGAAGAAAGGATAAGAAAACACAACAAAGAACGGGCGGGCGCCCGAGAGAGTACCCGCCAGTTCTTATAGGATGACCTTGCGTCATGGCTACGCCTTAGCCGAGCGCGTCGTTTTTGATCTTGTTATAGTCGGCAAAGGCTTTGTCGAAGGCTTCAAACTGTGCCTGCGACTTCTTGCCGAGGGTACCACGAAGTCCGCGATAGTAGCGCACCACCTTGGCTCTAAGCTCACGACGGTCAGCTTCGGTAGCACCAGTCTGATAGGGAGCATAGATTTTGTCCAGATCCTTATACATCTGGGGCACGAGTGTGGCGAGGAACTCCAGTTCGCCAGTGTAGTCCTCGGGCGAGACGGTCGGAGCCGTATCTTGCGCCGTCGTGTCCTGCGGGGCCACCGTGGCCGTGGTATCATGGGGCACGGCTACTTGCTGCGTGTCGTCCTGTGACAGAAGGTTGACATCATTGATGAAGTAGAGGACGATTCCAACCACTACAGCCAAGGCCAACACGACGGCAAAGGCACGGAGCGCCCCCTTGCCTACCTTGGGCACGCCAACCTTCACACCGCCCGAGGGACGGCTACTGCGACGGTGATCCAGAGCGTCAGCAAAATCGGCCATGGTCTCATAGCGCGCACTGCTATTATAGTTGCAGCAGCAACTCACCACGTCGTAGAACTCACCACCGAGGCGCAAGTCCTTCATCAGCATACCGAGGGCGTACATGTCGGCACGTGCCGTGACAGCCACCGTGCCGTCCTTGATCTCGGGGGCCTGATAGCGGATGACCTGTGCCGCGTCGTCCTGATTGCCGGCATAGGTCTGGCGGAAGTTGAGCAAGCGGACCTGGTTGCCCTTCTTGGTGACAAAGACCACCGCTGGAGAGAGGTCGCCATGAACGCCCTTGCGCTCATGGATATAGCCGAGTGCAGAAGCCAACTGCTCGAGCACGGCCTTCTTGGCTTCGAGGGAAGGATTCTCAGCAGCGAAGGCTGACAGGGGACGGGCATCTTCCCAATCGACGACCAGGCAGCGTCCCTGGCCGTCCACATCCCGCATCTCTACATAGCGAAGCAAGTAGGGGTGTTCTTCTTCGTGATGTGCGTCAAACTGGCGCTGAAGCCCCTTTTCATAAAGTGGCTTCCCTTGATATTGTTTTTTGATGGAGATCAGCAACTCCGGCTTTGCGCCGCCATCGCTCAACGTGAAGCGATAGACACCATAAGTTTTCAAATCCTGCATAATTATTTGCCGTTCTTGACCGTTGGTACTACGTGATGGAAGTCCAAGTGAGCATTCCACCATGATTAAAGTGCAAAAATAGGAATTTTATTCGGTATTGCCAAAGGATTGGCCTTCTTTTTTACTCCCCTCTGCCTGCGTCTTCTCCCAGGCTTCCCATTCTGCCTGAGCCTGCTGCCAGTCGGTAACCTCTCCCGAGGCGACTGCTTCGGCCTGGCGCGCAGCCTCGTCGCGGGCTCTATCACGGGCGCGCTTGGCCTTCATCTGGGCAATGGTAGCCTCATCAAGAATCACGATCGCACCACGACGGATGGCCTCCTGTAGCTCGTCGGGACCGAAGGCCTTACCCTGCACGTTGAAGTCAGATATATTAAACTCGTAATCGACGCGCAGCTCGTGGCGAATCTCCTTCTGCCGTCCCCGCTTGCTGGCGTTCTTCAACTTGAGCAAGCGGGCTATCTCTGAAATCTCTTGTTGTGAAAATTTATTTCTTCCCATGTTGTTCTTCTCTCTGTCTGCCCATGTGGGCGTTCTGGCACTTTGCTATCGCTACCTCGGCATGACCTCAACACTACCCTATTATCTCGACACAACCTCGCTATTGCCTCGCTTACGCCCGAACTTTAACAAACCATGAGCCTGCCATTACCTCGTGAGACTCAACTTAACATTGAAGCCGAAGTCGTGGGTCGTGGTCGGATAACTGCTCGAAGAAAGGAGCGGCGTATTGGTCTGCATGTCGTAGTAGAAGCTCATCGTGACCAAACGCGAGAGGGTGTAGTCGGCGGAGAACGAGAGTTTGAACGCCGAGTTGCCACTCGAAGCCGAGGAAGTCATCGTGGCGATGTCGCGCGTGATGGCAGCCTGCTTGCGGAACGAGAGGTCGAGGCGCAGGTTCAAGTCGCGGTTCACACCACCACGAGCAGCCTGACCGCGGTTGCTCTGACTATTTTGACTTCCCTGTTGTTGGCCGTCGCCCTGTTTCTTAGACTTCAGTTTTTTGCGGCCGCGCGGACCGAAGAGGTCAAAGTTGTTGATCTTATAGCCGAACCCGAGTACCCAGTCCTTACTGATGGCCTCATTGACCTGGACAGAAGTCATCGAGAGCGAGAGCTGACGTGTCTGGTTGTACTTGATCTCAGCAGTCAGGTTGTTGAGCGTCGTCACCGACAGACCGAGCAGCGGCGAGAACGACTCGTTGATACTCACCATCGAGACGTTGAACATCGAACTCGGTATGGGGCTTCCCGTCGCAGCATCCTGAACGAAACCGAGGTCGCCGTTGAGAGCCAGCCAGGTGCTATAGCTCTGGTAGGCGCCGACACTATAGATGCTCTTATAGCTATGGTTGATGTTGACACTCTTGAAAAGGTCGCGGAACCACGGCAACTGTGAGAGACCGCTGTAGCGCACGGTCCAGTTGGGCAGCAGCGAAGCCAACGTGGGGAAGATGTTCAGGCCCACGCTTCCCATACCCGTATAGGCGTTGAGGAAGGCAGGGATCATCACGTCGCCACTATACTTGTCAACAGCACCCTTGGCAGGATCAAACTTGCCTCCGCCCAGGGCAGCAGGATACTGTTGGCCCACATACTGCGCCTCCACCCGATCGCGGTAGCCATCGAGGGAGCGGACAAACTTCTCGAAGGTCGCACTATGGTAGCCGTTGGCTGCATCGCCCATACCCTCGAAGGCCGAACCGAGCGAGAGCGTCGTCATCGTAAACGATCCGCTCTGTGTGGTCGGGTTGCCCTGGTACATATATTGTATGCTCTTCGCCGTGGTCTGCGTGCGAGAGGCGTTGAGGTCGATCTTGAGGTTGTTGACAGGCTCCAGCGTCATGCGCAACTGCAGGTCCTGAGTGTGGTTGGTCGTTGCGGGCGTGGCCACACTATCGTTGGAGAGCAACCAGCCTCGCTCGCGCGCGCGATCTATATAACTGTCTCCCGTCATACCAAAGGCGAAGTCGAGGCCTGGAGCGAGGGCATCGCCACTACGCTGACCGAAGGCCTTGCCTATGACGGGCATGAAGCCGGGCAGCATCATCGCATACTGGTCACGATAGGAGATACTGAAGGATCGTGCCGTCATCAGCACACGGGCCACACACTGGGCCGTCTTATACCAGCGCTTATCGTCGAGCGGTTCCTTGGGCGTGACGGTGAGTTTCATGCGGATGGTGGAGTCGGTCTTGTTAAAGATCTTGATCTTGTTGTCGCCCACCTTCTTCCAGCGCACGTCAATGGTTTTACCGTCGGCATCTTTGGCCGTGACGACGAGGCGACGCGTCTTCTTGCCATGATTGATGACCATCGTGGTGTCGGCCTTGATCGTCACCTCGCGTTCGAAGCTACGGCGATTCTTGGGCAGTTCCTTTTTCTTGTTGCCAGCCTTGTCGTCCTTGTCGTCCGCCTTGTCCTTATCCTTATCGCTCTTTGGCTTCTGTGGCGGATTGGGCGTGCGCTGATCGCGGCCCGAGGCGTTGGGGCGACGGCGGTTGTTGCGTTTCGACTGCTTAAATCGCTCGTTGGTCTTCTTCAGGAACGGGAACTGGTTATAGAGTTTCTCCAGGTTGAACGTACCATTGAGGTTGATCGTGCGGCTCATCGAGATGGTGTTGCCGAGCGACGTGCCATCCTCCAGGTCCGATCCTCTCACCCACGAGTAGGTAGAGGCGTAGCTGGCATCGGCATTGACCCAGTCGAAGATGGGTATCAGGTTGAGCGGCAACTGGTAGGAGGCGTTGAAGGACTGGTTGAAATCCAGCGGGCGTCCCCAATGGCGGATGCTCTGCTTCACGGAGTCTTTCCAAGCCTGATACTGGTCGGGATAGAGATCCTTGTTGACCGGTGTGTAGGGCTCCTCGATCTCCGCGTGGGTCGCACTCTGGAAGTTCATGTGGAGGTTCTTCGTCAGATCCCAGCGGATGGTGAAGTCGCGGTTCCACAAGAACTGCTGACTGAAGGTCAGCGGCAACATGGCGTTCTCCGTCGATTCCATGTCGCGCTCCTGCAGCTCATAGTAGGAACGCGTCATCTCCGTGTTGAAGCCGATGTTCTGCGGCAGCCAGTTGAGACCGAAGCGCTTGAAAATCTCCAGCCACTTCGATCGGTTCTTGATCTTCTTGAACGGTTCCCACGACTTATAGACCGGCGTCCAACTATAAGAGAGTGCGCCGCGCCAGTTGTCCTCGTTCTCATAGACCGTAGTCTCGCCGCTGGTGTGGGTGTGGCTATGGCTATAGGAGAAGGAGAAGTTGGCCGGGTCGTAGGGCATGGGGTGACGCTTGTTCTGTATGCCAACGCGCACATTAGAAAGCGAGAAGTTGGTCGTCGTCTGCTTCGTGACGGCGATCGACTCGATACTGTCTCGCTCACTACGGCTTCCCGCTGCGTCGAGTGCATCCTGCAGTTCCATATCCGTATCGAGCGGATTGTACTTCGGACGACTTTGAGTGCGCTGCACACTATAGTAGATCGGTGCAGAGACCCGCGCCTTATCGGGGAAGAACTTACCCAAATCGAAGTTGGTCGTGAGGGTATAGTCGCTCGTAGTTTCCTGTTGGCGTTCGTTGACGCCCTGCTCGATGCCACCGAAGCCGTCGGTGATGTAACTGCCGTTGAGATCGATGGTACCAAAGTCGGAGAGCTGCACGTTGAGTTTTCCGCGTGCGGCCCAGCCTCCCTCATTGTTATACTCCAGCAGGCGGAGCTCGTTGACCCACACCTCGCCGCTCTTCTCCTCACCACTGAGGTTGCGCACACCGATGATCATCGTCTTCACCTCGCCGAGCGTCGGATTACCGACGATGGTGATCTTGTTGGCTGGCTTGTCGGCATCGTAGGTCACGAAGGGCATGCTGAAGCTGGCCGTACCTGCGGCCTTGGCCTCGTTGCGTGCCTTCTTCACGGCCGTAAAGACCTTGAGCGGCACGTCGAGCATGTTCTCCTCGGGCCATACAGCCACACATCCCTCACGCGAATAGCCATTGTAGCGGCCAGGGGCGGTGAGCGTCAGCGGAATCTCATACTCGTAGTAGTTGTTCTTATAATCGGAACCGAAGCGGACAAAGACTGCCAACTGACTGTTCTGCAGTCCAGTCGTGTTCGGGTCGAAGGCATTGGCGTGTGCGAACATCTGGATGCGCTTGTACTGGCGGAGATCGAGGGTGGTGTTCTTATAGACTGCCTTCGACTCGCCCGTGCCCAGGCGGTTGACCGTCATAGCCAGAGCCTGCTCGTTGCTCTGCACGAGCTGCGGCTGCGTCGGATCCTGCTCGCGCGAGATGCCCGGCGGGAGAACATAGTTGACAGGCACCTTGTCCGAGTTTTCCTCGATGCTCACAGCGCTGACGGACATCGTGCCCGAGGTCGTGGAGGAGTTTGTTAGGTTCTGGTTGTACTGTCTCCAGTCGCCACGCACCAGGTCGAGGGATCCGAAGCGGAGCACAATAGGCTTCTCGAAGCCCGTGAGGAACATGCGCATGAAGCGGATGGAGGTGAAGTCGCTGATGCCACCGACACGGCGCTCAAACTCTCTGAGGGGGATGCGGAACTGATACCATGTCGCCTTGCCCGTACCTCCCTTGCGCAGGGAGGGCGTCGTCTCACGCTTATCGACAATGAAGTTTTGGCCTACGACCAAGTCCTGGGGACGGATGGAGAGGTGGTACTGGTAGTACTTCTCATACTCGTTGAGCGTGTAGTCCTGGTTGATATCTTCCACATCGGGGGTCGTCTTGTAGGACGTGTCGTAGTTCTCCGGCTGGTTGTCGGAGTCGGGGGAGTTGCCCTGCGGCATGTTGATGCGCTTGTAGCGTTCCAGGATAGACTTCTGTTCGCGGTCATAGTCGGACCCGCGGAAGTAGTGGTAGTTGTCATTGGCTGGGTCGGCCCAGATGGAGTCGAAGACGGCCTGGTTGACCTTACCCCTGATCTCCGTCAGGAAGTCCTGGTAGGACTCGAACTCGCGTTCTTGATCGTCGGTGAGGCCGTTGAAGCCCACGTCCTGCAGGGCGCGGCTGCCCTTGGTGGTGGCAAAGGCATAGGTGACGGTGAGCTGCGTCGGGATGCGGCCCCACTGCGTAGTGGTCCAGGACTCGCTGCCATCGACGGGCATTCCGCTCTCATAGAACTTCTTGCCGTCGCGGAGGATATCCTCGCTCACCTCGCCGAGGTCTATATAGAAGTCGCCACCGTAGAGATGAGCATCTTCGCGCTCGTTGCTGTAGATGAAGGGGTCGAGCATCCAAAACTCGATATACTCGATGTTGGCGGCCTCGAAGTCGCTCGTGTCCAGTTTGCGCATCATGCCACCCCACTTCGTCTTGGGCTGGTTGAGGCGTCCGTTGAGGGTGAGGTCTGGATTGAAGTTGTACGGACCACGCTCGTCGGGATAGTAGGCGAGGTTGAGGACAGTAAGCATCGACGACTGGCCGCTATAGTTGTTCTGGTCGCGCTTCGGGAAGAGCTCGCGGGTATAGACCTCGCGCACATAGTAGTTGGAGAGCTGCTCCAGGTCGCTGCGGATATGGCCTGGCGTGAGCGACGAGCTGCGTCGTGTGAAGAGCGGGTCGATATTGTACCATGCGAGCAGCGATCGGTTGTAGCCGCTCTTGAGCGTTGTCTTGTCGCTCGCCTCGTTGAAGAGACTCGGTACGGAGGAGATGATCCAGGAGGTAGGCTGCGAGACGTCGATGGTGCTCTTCGTGTTTTCGAAGTCGTCGAGGTAGGAGGCGTTGTCCTGCGTGCCACTGGCCTTGCCGGCAATAAGCTGTGCAAACTCGGCCGATAAAGAGATCTGCGAGGGCTGCGTGAGGTGGAGGAAGGGGATCTTGTCAAGCATGTTGGTGAGCCACTGGCTCTCCTTCTTCCAGTTGAGGTTGAGACCCCAGATGGTATTGTTGAGTGGCTCCGATCCCATGCTGACCTTGGTCGTCAGGGCCTGCTCGCTCAGATGCATGAAGGTACCACCCAACTGGAAGTTCTTCGAGAAGTCATACTCCCAGTTGAGTCCCACCATCGTCTTGCGTTCCTGACCATAGTCGCTCTGGCTTTCGAGCGAGACGTTGATATTGGTGCCCGCGTCGATGATGTTCTGGTTGAGGATGGTCACCTCACCCGAGTTGTAGTCCACGGAGTAGTCGCTTCCCTCGGTCAGGGTCACGCCGCCTGCCGTCACCACCACCGATCCCTGCGGCACGTTGTAGGCGCCCAGCGAGATGACGTTGGCAGAGGATCCGCTATACTGTCCGACGAGCATGTACTTGTCCTTCTCGGCTATCTGCTTGGCCACGGTCTTCGTGGAGTCATAGAGTTCGGTGAAGGCATACTTGTCCGCGCTCGCTGCCGCCACGCCATGCTGTTCGAGATAGTTCTTCATGTAGGATCCGAAGGGTTCGGCGACGGGGAAGAAGACGCGTCCATTGCTCACCGTGTAGCCCTCCACAAAGTCGAAGTAGCCGTTGGAGTTGGCCTTGTTATTGTTGTCGAGACGGTCAGCGCCGAGGAGCTTGATGATCGGCGTACCCTTCACCTGAGCCTCGGGGATGTAGGAGATATAGACGCCCGTGGTGTCGCTCTGGTACTTCACGTCGAGGCGGAACTTCTCCTTCTGCACCGTCGAGGCGAGGTAATAAACGTTCTTCATCATCAGGCGCCAGTTGCCCTGCGCGGGGTTGTTGCTCGTGTTCTTCAGGGCCTTGACAAAGAGGGCCTCGCTGACGTTGGTGCGGTCGCTGGAGAACTCACCCACCTGGTAGGTCACGCCACCGTAGGTATATTCATAGGCGACAGCCAGCACTTGGTCGGCCTGCAGCCCGGCGCGCAGCGACACATAGCCCAGCGACGTATTGACCGTATATTCCGAACTGGACAAGAGGCGCGCACTCGAGAGTTTCTCAAAGTCGGTACCACCAACGAGTCCCATGCCCTCCAGCGCGCTGGAGGCTTGGTCGATGTCGCGGGCCTCGGGGTGGCCCTGTGCGATGGTCTGATACTCGCCGTTGGCTTGGTTGGAAGGCACAGCGCCCGAGCCTGGTCCCCAGAGGTCGGGACGGCTCACGCCGTTGTTCTCGCCCAGGTCGGTGAGGGCGACAATATTGCGAGTATTGGAGGTGGTTCCTGTCTTGTTAGTTACCCAGATCTCCACGCGGTTGATCTTCACGCCCGTGGCAAGGTTGGGGAGCGTGCGCATGCCTGCGTCGTAGTGGGCAAGGAAATAGTTGGAGAGGAAGAAGTGGCGGTTCTCCTCGTAGTCAGCGACGTCGATCTCAAACGGGGTGAGCTGCTTGCCACCCTTGGAAGAGACGCTCTTGTTGGACGACTTCTTCTGCGAGAACACCGTCTGGAGCTTCAGGCGGCCAAACTGGAAATCGGTGCGGATACCGAAGAGGCTGCTTGCGCCTTGTACAAGGGAATTGTTGGAGGGGAAGGAGATATTGCCAGCCTCAACGAGACGCACCATCTCGTCCTCCTTGCCGTCATACTTGAGCTTGAGATTCTGCGAGTCAAAGTCGAAGGTGGCGTCGGTGTTGTAGTTGAGGTTCATGTTGACCTTGTCGCCGACCTTGCCATTGACGTTGAGGTTGATCTTCTCGTCGAAGTCCATCGTCGTGGTCTTGCGGTTGCGGATGGGGAGCGACGGGTTGTCGATGTTCTTCAGCGTCGCACCAAACTTCAGTTCGGCGGTACCCTGTGTCTTGATGCGCACGCCGCCAGGACCGAAGATCTTCTCTGCTGGTCCGAGGTCGAAGTGCATGTTGGTGAAGTCAAACTTCTCCTTGCCCTGCTGCTGGAGAATCTCCTTGTTCTTCTCGCGATAGAAATCGGCCCAGCTCTGTCGCTCGCTCCACACCCTGTACTCGTCTGGAGTCATCATGATCGGCGTACCGACGTAGGTGCCACCGATCTTGTAGCCGACGACATAGCGGTCGATGGAGTCGTTATACTCCACCGTCTGCTGCATGTTTTCTGGCCTTTGCAGGTCGGTGGTGCCTTGCTGCAGGTCGTCAAAGGTGATGGGGGTGGTGCGCTGTATCTTCCAGCGCGGATGGAGCAGCGAGTCGGGGATTTCCTCTTCGTCGATGATCACCTCGGGCAGGTCGGGCTTCTTCGTCTTCGTGGTGTCGGCGGGAAGGAGCGACGACCAGACTGGTGCGTCGACGACAGCCGACGACAGCAGCAACCTGCCTGCGATGGCCGCCAGGCTCACCGCAAATAAGACACTCATTATGATGGCAGACCTTTTCCTCATATTGATCGGTGCCCCGCTGCTGCCTTCTTCAAATTCAAAGTGGGAAGGCTCTGCGGGCTTGTCAAATGTCTATCTTGCTTGGAAAAATTGGGTATATTCCTGATTTTCTTTTAATTCTCTTTATTCTCTTCTGCGTCCAAGGACGCTTGCCAGACTCTATTTGATGAGCTTCAGCGCCTGCTTGACGACTTGCTCCACGGGCAACGTTGGCTGCTCAGTAAGGATCGACTGGACGACCTTGGCCGACGGCGCAGGGGAGAACCCGAGCATCGTCAGCGCGCTCACAGCCTCATCTCGAACGGTAGTATCGACCGCAGGAGTGCCCGGCTTGGAGACGGCATGGAGCTCGTCGGCTATGCCGCTGGCCACTATTTTGTCCTTCAGATCGACGATGATGCGCTGTGCCGTCCGCACACCAATGCCTTTCACGCTTTTCAGCATCCGCTCGTCGCCACCGGCGATAATGTTGCAGAGTTCCTTCGGCGTGATCGAAGAGAGGATCATCCGCGCCGTATTGGCTCCCACACCCGAGACGGTGATGAGCAGGCGATAGAGGGCCCGCTCCTGTACCGTGGCAAAGCCGTAGAGGGTGTAGCTGTCGTCGCGGCCTCCCGTGACGATTGCCTCGTGGACGTAGAGTTTCACCTCCCGCTTCCCCTGAAGAACGGTATAGGTGTTGAGGGAGATGCCAAGCGCATAACCGACACCCGCCGCCTCAATGACGGCCTGCGCCGGGGTGAGCGCAGCCAGCTCGCCTCGTATATATTCTATCATATCGTTGTTTGCAAACTTATTCTTATATATTTAGCTAAACGCAGACGCCCCGCCTTTTATTGCCTCGCCTCTCCATTTTATTGCCCGCCTCTCCATATTTTTGCCCCGCAGCCTGCTTCCGCCTCCGTTGCCTGGGCTGCAGGTTTGACCACAGGATGTCTCCTTGCGATTGGCCCTGGCAACAATTAACTAAAGTGACCCACCTCTATTATAAATCAAAGCTTTTGTAGAACTGACAAGCATACCATGCACATCTCACCCCTAAGGTGGAGTCTATCGTTTGAGCTAAAAGAACACCAATTTGGGCACTAGGGGAATTCTCCGTGGATTGCCCCCTGCGCCCAAATAAATCAGCAAGACTTGTCTGAGCACAGGCATTTTCATGTTCAATTTAATCTTGATATAGATAACAACAGGAGTAATATACGCTCGTGTCTCCAGTATTGGTGACAAACAGAGCACGGAAAGACAGGTCAAGGACTTGTCGGAGTATGCAAAATATAAGGGTATCGAAGTCAGCAAGGTCTTTGAGGAACACATTTCTGGCGCAAAGATAGTGCAAACCGAGCGCAATGAAGTTTGCTTCAATTGCCGAGGTGCAGCCTATCTTATGTAAAGAAGAATGATGAGCGTCCAGTGTTGTGTGAGGCAATGGAATACTGCAAAGCAAACCGCATTGGGATCCAACTTGTCAGCGAACTGTCCAGATTGGAGCGTAATGCGTTTGAGGTGCTTGCCTCTGTCAAGAAACTCATTGACAGTGGCATTAACCTCTACATACAAAAGGAACAGCTTACATTATTGGATGAAAAAGGACATCCATCCCTCTTTGCTCCTATAATGATAGCCACGCTTTCGACCTGTGCGCAATTGGAGCGTGATAATATCTCATTTCGATTGCAGTCAGGAAGGAAGCGGTATATAGAGAAAGGTGGAAAACTCGGACGCAAGGTAGGCTCTGTAAAAACGGCAGAACAGATGAAAGCCGAATATAGGGAAGTAATAAGTCCGCTTCGCAAGGGATATTCCATTCGGGATGTGGCGAAGTTGTGTGGTAAAGGGGTAAGTACCGTACAACGAGTGAAGCGATTACTAAAAGTACAATCATCGCAATAATACTATTGATTTTACGTTTCTTTCAAAGAAGGGGTTGTGCAATAGTGGCTTAAAGGCTAAAAGGACTATCTTTGCATACAATAATAAGTAACAATACGTTTAAGGTCACAAATTGTGACCTTAAAAAAATAGAAATATGGCAAACAACATAGATAAAAAAGAACCAGTCACAAATTGTGAGCAGTCCAAAATAGATATTATAAAATGCGATAACCATGAACTCGCAGGTAATATCGAACCTCTAATAAAAGTAATTAGAGGACAACAAGTTATGCTTGATAAAGATTTAGCAATGCTATATGGGGTAGAAGCTAAAGTTCTCAATCAGGCTGTTAAACGCAATGTTGAACGCTTTCCTAATGACTTCCGGTTTCAATTGACAAAGGAAGAATGTTTAAGGTCACAAATTGTGACCTTAAACGAACAAGGTAAACACCTCAAATATATGCCATATGCTTTTACAGAACAAGGCGTGGCTATGCTTAGTAGTGTTCTTCGTTCACAAACAGCTATTGAGGTCAATATACAGATCATGCGAGCTTTTGTTTCCATGCGCCACTTCATGGTGATTAATGCTTCTGTGTTCAGTCGCTTGGAAACTATTGAGTACCATCAACTGGAAATGCAGCAACATCAGCAAGAAACAGACAAGCGCATAGACGAGGTGTTTCGCAGATTGGACGAGGGCAATGCAAAGCCGAAACAAGGTGTGTTCTACAATGGTCAAATTTATGATGCCTATACTTTCGTGTCCGACTTGATTAAGAGTGCAAAGAAACGTATTGTCCTTATCGACAACTATGTTGACGAGACTGTACTGACATTGCTCGATAAAAGAGATAACAACGTGTCTGCAATCATCTACACTCAGCAGATAAGCCGTCAGTTCCAACTCGACATAGACCGTCATAATGCTCAATATGCACCGATTGATGTTGAAACATTCCGTTTATCACATGACCGCTTCCTTTGTATAGACGATGATGTGTATCACATAGGAGCATCCATTAAGGACTTAGGCAAAAAGTGGTTTGGTTTCTCCAAGATGGAGATACTTACACCAGACGAATTGATGGAAAGAATCAATAGAGAGTAAGACGCCTCTATATGTAAAGCAAATAATATGATATGAGAAAACTTGTGGATATTTTATAAGAACAAAAACTTAAAATAATGAGATTCTTTGTTTTATTTATTACGATATTATTATGTTCGACCACGATTAAGGCTCAAAGGCTATATAGTGAGAGTGGCGATTTTTATGAGAAATCAAAGAGGAGTGTTGTTGATCATGCCAAGTTGGGAGTATTTTATGAATTAAAGTTCCGCAAAGATTCTACCAAGTTGGATGATTATACTGAAGCGCAAACAGTATTGATGGTTTCAGATAAGCACTTACTTTTTAGTGATTATAATCGATTGGCATTCGATTCAATAAATGACTATTTAGCCAGTAGCAAACAAAATAAAAAGGACCAAAAGGCTCGTGAAGAATGGATGCAAGCTATTAAAAAATGGACTTTTTTCTTTGTTACGCTAACTGATTTAGAAGAACAAAAAACCACGGTACAGACTTACGATGTATTGCGAAGCTACGAGTACACTTACCCAACGCCTCAAATGGACTGGCAATTGGTATCCGGGGATTCTATAATAAATCAAAGAGCTTGCAAAAAGGCCATTTGTTCTTTTGCCGGTCGAAATTATATTGCATGGTACACTGAAACGATAGCACTTCCTTACGGACCTTATCTTTTTACAGGATTGCCTGGGCTGATCATGGAAATCCATGATGAAGGTCGCAATTGGATTTTTACAAATAACGGGGTCGGAAAGATGCCTCAATACAGTGACATGTATCTTTATAAAAAAAGGTATTTCAAAGATTTGATTGTAACCACACGCGAGAATGCCCTGACCGGTTATCGAAATGATATTGAAGATTTTGATAATCTAAGTATTGAGATTTATAATGTAAAAATTGAGAAAAATGGGAAAATGGTAACTCCGGAAGCAAATAATCCGAAACGTCCCAGTAATATGCTTGAACTAAAATGGTAAGAATCTTTAAAATACTATTTTTGCTGATTCTGTTTCCTCTGTCTGGCTGGACACAGGAAACAGAAACTGTTTTTAAAGGGACCGTTACAAATACAAACGGCAAGGGCATTGCAAATGTGTTATGCAAGGCATTGAATACTAATGACTCGTTATTGGCTTATTGTATTACCAAGAACAATGGGCAATATTCATTGCAATACAAGAAGAATGCAACCAAACTGACATTCTCTAAAATGGGTTATGCCACACAGACCATACCGGTTCAAAAGGATAAATATCAATATACTGTTCAGTTAGAAGAAAAGACTTGTACTCTGGACGAGGTGGTTATAAAGACCGATGCCATCACCCGAAAAAAAGATACGCTTAACTATTATGTAGAGTCATTCCGCCAAAAAGAGGACTACAGCATTGAGGATGTGCTCAAACGTATGCCGGGTATCGAGGTGATGCCTTCCGGACAAATTCTGTACCAAGGCAGTAGCATCAACAAACTGAACATTGAGGGATTGGATCTTATGGGAGACCAATATAATCAAGCCACCCAAAATATGCCTGCGGAAGCAGTATCCACCATTCAGGTAATGGAGAATAACCAGCCCGTCCGTTCCTTGGAAGGGAAAGTTCATAGCAACCATGCAACGCTCAACATTAAATTGAAAAAGAATTACAAGATGCGTCCTTTTGGTGATGCAGAAGTGGGAACTGGAGGCACGCCTACAGTATGGGACGGCAGTATGACAGGCATTCAAGTGGCAAAGAAAAACCAGCTATTATTTACCGGAGCCTTGAACAACAGAGGGGCATCATTGCGCGGCATCCAAAACGGCATGTCAAACTTCAGTGGCGTCTATACGCAAGAGCCACTGCCCTCTCCATTCCTCAATTCTTCCACAAGCCGCCGTCCACCCATTTCCCCCATTTACTATCTTGACAATCGTTCCTATTTTGCTGGAGTGAACTATATGCACGCTTTCACGCCTTATTCCACGCTGCGTTTCAACCTGCTTTACAACCACGAAGGAGAAAACCGTGAGGATAGCACCCGAAGCGAGTATTATGCGGGCGACACAATTAGTATTTACGAAAACAATCGGCAAAAGAGCTGTGAAGATGTAGTAAAAGGACAGGTGCGTTACGAATTGAATGGCAAGAAGGTGTACGTGGAGAACGTCCTTTCGGGGCAATGGCAGGATGTCAGCTCCTATAATCAAGATGTATCCAATTTAGGCTCTTTGGGAGAGGACATACATCGCAAACCTTATTTTATTCAGAATGTCGCCAATGTCAACCTGACCACTCCAAGTCGTGTCTATAGTTTGGCTTCCATTGTGCGTACCTATCAGACGCGCGAGCGACTTTCTGATTATTGGACAGCAGATAACGAATACAAACGGCAGAGCTATTATCTGAATCATTGGTTTATGCGCCACCGGCTCTCCACGGCTTTCGATATAGCGGGCAATCCCTTGACGTTGGGTTACATTATAGAATACAAGCACAACAGACTATACGATACCCAACAGACGGCTACTTCGTCCTATTGGCTGCACACACTCGAACCATCGTATCAAATTCAGTGGAGCGGTGGAAACGTCGAACTACTTCTTCCTGTGGAATATACCATTTCCCGCTGTGGCTGGCGGAAAGAAAAAGAACAAAAAGTTCTTTTCTCTCCTTCGCTCGATTTCACTCAACAAATTAGTTATCTATTGCGAATGGAAACCTCGGTAGCCTATAACCAAAATGCTTCAAACGCCGATCCTTGGTTCAATGGAACGATGATGAACAACTACCGTACATTTACGACAGGTATCGACAGCCTTTCGGTGCAGCGTGTCGCGTTGGCGAATCTCCGTCTGTCGTATCTGAACACCATCACGCTCTTTTCGTGGAATGTTTATGTTGGCTGGACGCGCAGTACTTCCGACCATTATCTTAAAAGTCTTTATATGCCCGATTATACGCTCTTTGTTCCAGTGTGGAACGACCGCACGAAAACTACCTGGAGCATGGCACTGTCATGTCGTAAGAACTTTCGCAATGCCCACATCAATTTGAGCGGACAGACAAATTATTCATATAATAAGGAGTTTGTGTTTCAAAACGAGATGGAAGATTATCTGCGCTATCATGCCTTGCATGCTTCAGTCACGGCGCAATGGAGCGGACTGACATGGTTCCAGCCCAAACTCACCATGGCCGGAAATATCAGTTGGAAAAAGCCTGATGTCTTCTCCGTAACTGACAATCTGCTGAAAAATGCCTATTATTCCTTAACAATGGATTTCTATCCTATCAGTAAACTCCGGCTGTATGCCGACTTTTCGCAATCGGTCTTCGAAATAGTTCGTAACCATTACTCTATTAACAGTTTTTTGAATGCCGGTATGCGCTACGATTTCAATTCTCGCTGGTCTGCAAGTGCAAATATCAACAATCTGTTCAACCGCAAAGACTACGAAGTTTCGCTTTATCAAAGAGCCAATTTCCAATACTACCGCGTACCGCTGCGTGGTCGTGAGTTTATGATTTCGCTGCGGCTTAAATATTAAGATAAAGGCCTATTTAACCCAAATCGGTCATTAGGATTTCTCTGTGTCGTACGGCAAAGAGAAATCCTTTAATTTTTGTTGCAAAATATCTATGATTATGAGGATGGCATAGCCAAAGTGAGATGGGAGGTTAATCCTGATGGTATGTATTATCGTGTTACCTCCTACTTTCTTTTTACCGAGAGAAAAGAAGAGGAAGGGAGTTACAGTGCGCGATAGAGTACGCAAGAACAACGACGGTATTCTTTTTAGGACTATTTCGTGCATATCGGCGGTTTATCAGAAAAGGATTCATACCTTTGCAGAACCATCCCAACTGCAGGCTTGCCGCTTGCAGGCCAACTACAAAAACGAACCGAATCAAGACGAACAAGAACAATGGAAAGTAGAAAGGAATTGGCAGCGGAGAAGAAACGCTGCGGCTCGCACAACTGCACACAGTCCGTACTCTGCACCTACTGCGACCTGACAGGACTGGACGAAGAAACCATCAAGCACGCGGGCAACTGTTTCGCAGCGGGCATGGGCAACGGAGAAGGCACCTGCGGATCTATCGTGGGCGCAGGCATCGTCTATGGACTGGCCGTAAGAGACCGGGCCAAGGCCGTGAAGGGCATGAGGCAGATCATGGAGAAGTTTCAGGAGCGCAACGGTGCCACCCGCTGCAAGTTGCTCAAGGGCGTGGGCACGGGTGTCGTGCTGCGCGAATGTCCGATGTGCGTTTCCGACGCATCCGAGTTTTTGGAGGAGTTGCTGGAGAAGGAGGCGTAAGCCTGCGGCAACGGTGGGGCGCAGTAGTGCCCCACTCCATCGGTTTGTCATCACCATCGCCCTTCCCCGTCGGCTTGTGTCATAGCCAACAGCCTCAACAAGCTATTGGAGCAGCATCGTGACCAGCGGTATGGTGAGAATCGAGGCGACGGTGGTGACAAACGTCATCTCCGTCATCAGCGACGCGCTGCGCCCAAACTTCATGCAGAACATGGTGCCGAAAGAGGCGACGGGCATGGCAATGACTACCGTATTGATCTGATTGACAAGGTCGCTCACGCCACAGGCCTTGAACAGAAAATAGACCGACAGAGGCACGACGAAGAGGCGCAGAAAAGAGGCAACATAGACTTTCACACTGCCCACGACCTCGCGAAGGGGCAGGCGCGCCATAGACGACCCGATGACCATCAGGGCGGCAGGTACGGTGATATTGCCCACCATCGTGACGGGACGGGCTATGAGGCCGGGAGTGTGAACACTGAAGGCCACCAGCAGGGCGGCGGCAAAAGCGGCAATCATAGCCGGGGAGAGCAGCACCTTGGGATTCAGATTTTTCACCCCATACTCGCCTTTCACGAGCATCACACCGGCCGTGAAGATGAAGAAGGTGTTGGGCATATTCAGCAGGGCGGCATAGAAGACGGCCTTGGGGCCGAAGATGGAGGAGACGATGGGATAGCCGATGAATCCCACATTGGCAAACATCAGCGCAAAGCCGATCATCCCTTGCTCATCACGGTCCTTGGAGACAAACCGCGGCACCCAGAAGCCGAACACCAACAGCACGACGTAGGTGAGGAAACCGACTCCCAACAGAGGCAATATCAACGAGCGGTCGGGCAGCTCCGTCCCCATCACCGACGAGAGAATCAACGCGGGACAGGTGACGTCGATCACGATAGAGGACAATTTCTGATCAAACTTGTCTCCCATATAGTCCAGCTTGCATAGCGCATAGCCGAGCACGACGATGATGAAAAGAATCACCATCACTTCTAAATTTTCCATTAGTTTTTGATTTTAGTTTCCACAACGGTCTTACCCCACCTTTCTTATATGGCGGGGCAGCCTTAAGCAGGGACACTTAACAGACGTTACTTACGACCAGGGCGAAGGGTAAGCTATCCTGAATAAAGCAGACTAATGACTGGAAATAATCTTCTTGCTTTTGCCGTTGGTTAGCGACCGCGAGGAAGTATTACGGTCCGAACCCGATGAGGCGTGATCGGCAGGATGGTAGGTGATGCCCATCGCCTGGAGGCGGTCGACAGCAAACTGGTCTTCCTCATGGTGTTCTTGCCAGTGCAAGATCATATCCATTTTATACCAATAGAAGGCCTCTTCTCTGTCAATGTTCTCGTAGTATAGTCCTAAATTGTAGCAAGCGGGGGTGTAGCCGTTGTTGGCTGACTTTTTTGCCCAACGGAGATACTCCGCATCGTCCTGCGGCACACTGTATGCACCATACTTATATAGTTGCGACAAGTCGTATTGAGCACCAGGTTCTCCACTGGCAGCAGCCTTTTTGAGCCAAATAGCATATTGGGCGGCATCCTCAGGGGCTCCGTCCCAACCATACTGATAGCAATGTGCCATGTAATACTGCTCTGAGGCATCACCAGCCTCAGCCTTTCTCTGTCTCTCCACATTCTGGCCAAAGCTCCATGCGGGCAGACACAACGCCAGAAGCACCACAAATAGTTTTTTCATCTTCGCCTTTGCTTTCTCCGCAGCCGACAGTCTCTATCTCCTTTTGGGTCCGACGAAGCTCCGCTCACCTGTGCGCTGCGTTTTCACAGGCGCCGAAGTTCGCCACGGCAATGCAAAAGTAGTCTTTTTATTTGACATAGAGGGGAAAAATAGAAAAAACTTCCAAGTTGGCCCAAAGATTTTATAACGGTCAAAACATGCCTAAAAAAGCCTATTGGCTTCGTTGGCCAACGAAGTTATATTCATCGGCCTACGAAGTTAACTTCATCAGCCTGCGAAGTTAACTTCATTGGCCTATGAAGTTAACTTCATAAAAAGGGGTGAAAAAGCCACTTGTTCACACCAACCCTGCAACCTTTTTCCCAGACACAAATATATTTACATTCCCCGTTTGATTATATCTTCAACTTCATAGTATATTTCTCTACACTTTTGCTCTTGCATTTTATTCTTTACACCAACGGCTACCATATCTTCTATAGAAGGATGTGCCGAGTTGTTTACCGATGTAGCATGCTCGCCATTATATCCCTCCGCACAGTGAGTGAGGTCGTATGCGGGAGCCAAATGCCAATGCCATTTGTTGTCCCTGCCTTTGGCAACCATAAAGCTAAAATTCTTGCAATGATCATCTTTATTTTCAGCAATATAATTGAATACCATTCTACGATACATTTGCTCCACATCTTTATAATTTTGTGTGAGATAACCTGTCAGTGCCAACAGATTAACATAGTCAAGCACTGGGTTGCTAAGCGACACGGACAGCAAGCCTCCTGCCGTCGCAGTGTGTACGCGTATTCCATCAGCCGTTATGTCAAAGCGACGAGTTGTGAAATATTTATCATTGACCAGTTTGAAGTCGGGTACGATAATGCCACATCGGCGTGCCTTTTCATTATACTCAAATTCCTGCTTACCCATATCTATAGGATCATAAGTATGGCGAAATTTGATAAGCCAATGTCCCTCTTCGTCAGAAAATATAGCCTTTGGTCTGCATCCACCACTATTACCACTATTGTACAGAAGCAGTCCGGCGTCTGCGTCTTGCTGTTCTCGCAATACCTCAAGGGCTTTTTCTTGCAAGAGTTCGAAGTCTTGTAATTCCGATCCTCTTTCTACAAAAGTCTCAGGCTCATAAGTTAGAGCTCCCATACCACCATTTCCCACTAAGCTTAAGCGGTCGAGCGCAGAGAGTTCGAAGTCATTGATGCCTATTTTAAGCAACGCCTTGTGAAGAAGATAGCGGCCATAACCGTCAGGCAAACTGTCCTCAAATATGCCAAAGTTGCCATTGAATGGGTTTGGCCGAGCAACAAAAAGTCCGGAGGTCAACGGCAGCTCCAAGGGAGAGATGCTGAATCCTTCTGTCAACCATTGGCTATCGTATTCGAAGGCACAACATTTCTTGTCGGCAGTCAATGATAATGTACCGACCTTCTTGTCATGAAACTTAACTTGCAATGTTTCTATTTTTCTCATAATCAATGAAAGTAAGCTTTATCTCCTATAGGCTTTTTTCTTGTTCATATTTCGCTTTATCTCTTGCAGTTCTTCCATTGTGCTATACTTTTGCTGAGAGAAGATATGACGGATTTCGGAAGTATATTCTAACGCCATAGCAATACCGATGAGATTTTTGAGCGAGATGAGTCCTTTCTGTTCAAAGCGCACAATATTGCTCACCGCTACTCCCGACTTCTCGGCTACTTGCTCGCGAGTTAGATTCTTCTCTATTCTACGCCGGCGAAAATCAGCAGCTATCTCCTTGGCAATCTCATCTGGATTGTCATGTAGATAGTTGTCTAATATTGCTAATATATTGTTCGTTTCTACCATAACACATAAGTTAGTGATAATATCTTATCGATTGCAAAGTTACGCATTTTTGTTGAAACCACAAAACCATACCATTTTCCTTTCGCAGTAACATACCAAAGCAGTGGCATTACTCTGTTTGATATAGCAAAAACTTTTTCTGAAAAATAATTGCCTCCGATTATTTGCATATATCAAATAATAATCGCAAATTTGCAGTGAAAATACAATCACCGAATAAAAGAAACTAAAAGTATGTCTATATTCAGTCGCCTCTTTGGAAAGAAGAGCAATCTAACCGTGGACTCTGACATCAAGAAACAAGATGGCAGAGACAGGAACATTGCCTTCGTCGATACCGAAGTGGGACTGAAAGACCATAAGATACACGACATCGGAGCTTTACGTCATGACGGAGCCACCTTTCACCAAGCATCCCAGACGGCACTGAACAAGTTTCTGCAAGAAGGGAAGGTCGATTATATCTGCGGACATAACCTCATCCACCATGACGCACACTATCTCCATCTCAACGCCATTCTGATAGATACCCTCTACCTATCCCCGCTTCTCTTCCCCAAGCGTCCTTACCACCATCTGGTGAAGGACGACAAACTGATGAGCGAGCAGATGAACAATCCTGTCAATGACTGCGAGAAAGCCAAGGAACTGTTGATGGACGAGATCGCTGCATGGCATCAATTGTCTGAGAAGAAGAGAAGGATTTTCACCTTGTTGCTCCAGCACGAAGAGGAGTTCTGCGGATTTCTGATGTATGTGGGAGCCTTCGAAACGGATGATGCAGACATAGGAGTTTCGGAATTGATTCTTTCTGAATACAACCATCATATCTGCGCCCATGCCGACATTCCTGCTCTTGCAGCCCAGTCGCCTTGCGGCTTGGCATACGCCCTGGCTCTCATAGGCACAGACGACTACCGATCGGCTACTCCTGGCTGGGTGCTCCACCATTATCCCGAGGTAGAACATATCATCTTTATGCTCCGCCATACCCATTGTGCCAAGGGCTGCGAGTATTGCGACCGCATGCTCGACATTCACCACAACCTGAAGCAACTCTTTGGCTATGACACCTTCCGCACCTATGATGGCGAACCACTACAGGAACAGGCCACGCAAGCGGCAGTGGATGGCAAGTCGCTATTGGCAATATTCCCTACGGGTGGCGGCAAGTCGCTCACCTTCCAGTTGCCTGCCTTGATGGATGGCAGAACCGTACACGGACTCACCGTGGTCATCTCGCCGCTGCAATCGTTGATGAAAGACCAGGTAGATAATTTGGCAGACCGTGGCTTCACCGATGCCGTGACCATCAACGGACTCCTGGACCCTATCTCTCGCTCCCAGGCTATCGAGCAAGTACGGAGCGGCGATGCCTCCTTATTATATATAGCGCCAGAGATGTTGCGGTCCAAGACCATCGAGCGTATTTTGATGGCCCGGCATGTGGTGAGATTTGTCATAGATGAAGCCCACTGCTTCTCGTCATGGGGACAAGACTTCCGGGTGGACTACCTGTATATCGGCAAGTTTATCAAGGAATATCAGGAGCGCAAATTTGGCAAGGACGCAATGGCCCGCCATCATGGGCATAGCCTGATACCCGTATCTTGCTTCACTGCCACTGCAAAACAGAAGGTGGTGCAGGACATCTGCGACTATTTCAAGCAGTGGCTGGGCAGCGACCTTCAGCTCTTCGCCTCATCAGCCACTCGTACCAACCTCCACTATTCCGTGATCCACGTAGATTGTGACAGCAGCAAATACAACCTCCTACGCTCACTCTTGGAACAGGCAGCTTGCCCGACCATCATCTACGTATCCCGCACCAAGCGAACCCGAGAACTCGCCCAAAAGCTAAAACGTGACGGCATTCCGGCCCTGCCCTATAATGGGAAGATGGATGCCGACGAGAAGATACACAATCAGGATGCCTTCATGAGCGACAAGGTTGGCGTCATCGTGGCCACCTCCGCCTTCGGTATGGGTGTCGACAAGAGCGACGTGGGGCTGGTCATCCACTATGACATCTCCGACTCTCTGGAGAACTATATACAGGAGGCTGGACGCGCGGGACGAGACCCACACCTCAGCGCAAAATGCTATGTGCTCTATAGCGACGAGGACTTAGACAAGCACTTCATCCTGCTCAACCAGACAAAGTTGAGCATCAGCGAGATACAACAGGTATGGAAAGCCGTCAAAGACTTTACCAAGTTGCGTCCCAACGTCAGTTGTTCTGCCCTGGAGATAGCCCGACAAGCTGGTTGGGATGACTCGGTATCCGACATAGAAACCCGTGTGCGCACCGCCCTATCGGCTCTCGAACAGAGCGGATACATAGAGCGTGGCAACAACGTTCCGCACGTCTATGCCACAGGTATCACTGTCAAGAACATGGACGAGGCAAGACTGCGGCTCGCCGAATCGCCCCTATTCTCTGAGGAGGAAATGCAGAATGCCATACGCATCATCAAGTCGCTCATCACCCAAAAGTATATAGCCAAGGCACAAGATAGCGAGGCGGAATCCCGCATCGATTACCTCGCCGACATCCTCGGCCTCAGCAAGCGAGACGTCATCTCTTCCGTTGACCGCATGCGCCAGGAAGGCATTCTTGCAAACACACGCGACATCTCAGCCTATCTGCAGGACGTCAGCGACAAGCAGCGCAAGCCTCAGCAGATGCTGGAGAAATTCGCCAAACTGGAAAGGTACATACTGGAGCATATTCCAGACGAATCGCTGCATATCACATACAAGCAACTCAACAACAATGCCGTAAACGATGGCATCAGCACCTCCACGGAAAAACAAATACGCACACTGCTATACTTCTTAGTAGTGAAGGGGTATGCGCGCAAGAAGGAAGACGGCGCTCGCAGTCTCATCGTAACAAGAGAGAAAGACTTAGAGACCATGACCAAGCGATTTGAAAGACGAGTAGAGGTATGCCGATTCATTATCGAAAGACTATATAGCCTTGCTGAAGAAAACAAGAAAACTGTAGAGAGCATTCGCAGTTCTTCTGAAGAAAAGGGGGAGACCAGAGAAAGCGCTTTAGGAAAAGCCTCTGGCGCAACAGAGAAAGCCAAGGCGAAGCCTCTACAGTTTTCGGTCGTCGAACTTCTGAACGATCTGAAGTCCAGCAAGCAGTCGCTCTTCTCCAACTTCTCTTCCTTGCAGTTGGAGGACGTGGAGGAAGCCTTGCTCTATCTCTCCAAGATAGGAGCCATGAAGCTGGAGGGAGGATTTCTGGTACTCTACAATGCGATGGCGATTCGCCGCATCAAGGAGTCTCGCCTGCGCTACAAGCAGGAAGACTATCGGATGCTCAATGAATTCTACAAGCAGAAGATTCAGCAGATTCACATCGTGGGCGAATATGCCAACCTGATGGTAAGCGATTATAACGCGGCCTTGCAATATGTGCAGGATTACTTTCAGATGGACTACCAACGTTTCATCACAAAGTACTTCAAGGGTAAGCGAGAGGCAGAGATAGAGCGCAACGTAACGCCTTCGAAGTATAAGCAACTCTTCGGAACGCTCTCCAAGCGACAGAAAGAAATCATCGACGATCATGAGTCGCGCTGCATCGTTGTGGCTGCCGGCCCTGGCAGCGGCAAGACACGTGTGCTCGTACATAAGCTTGCCTCGCTCCTGCTGTTGGAAGACGTAAAGCACGAACAACTCCTGATGCTCACTTTTTCGCGGGCAGCCGCTACCGAATTCAAGCAACGACTGATGCAACTCATCGGCAATGCCGCACATTTTGTAGAGATCAAGACCTTCCATTCTTATTGTTTCGACCTGATGGGCAGGGTTGGCAACCTGAGTGAAGCAGGAGATGTGGTGAAGCAAGCTGCCGAAATGATCAATAACGGCGAAGTGGAACCCAATCGCATCAGCAAGACCGTGCTCGTCATCGACGAGGCGCAAGACATGGGCAAGGATGACTATGCCCTTGTCACTGCTCTGATGAAAGCCAACGAAGAAATGAGAGTGATAGCTGTAGGCGATGATGACCAGAACATCTACGAGTTCAGAGGTTCCAACTCTCAGTATCTCTATGAATTGACCCGGACAGAGCACAGCCGTTTCATCGAGATGACCGAGAACTATCGCAGTCTTCGACATATCGCGGATGCTGCCAACGACTTCGCCCGCAATATCCGCCAGCGCATGAAGTCAGACCCTATCATCTCCATGAGTCAAGAAGATGGAGAGGTAAGAATCGTGAAGCACCCATACCAGATTCAGGAGAAAAGGGTTTATATGTACCAGCCTATCCTTGAAGAAGTGATGCGACTGCTTGGAAACAACGCGTCAAAAGGAACCGATGAAGCTCTCGACAAAAAGAGCGAAACCATCAGTGTTCTCACACAGACCAACGAAGAGGCTGTCATCATGCTCGCGCTTCTTCATAGCCATGGCCTCAAGGCCAAACTGGTGCAATCAATGGACGGCTTGCAATTTTGGAATCTGGCAGAGGTAAGATACTTTTTGAAGAAGATAGGACAGGGGGTCAAGGAGACGAAATCTCCTATCATCTCCGATGAGATTTGGGATGCTGCCAAGCAACAGACATTTCAAAAGTATGCCAATAGCCAGGCATTGCCCTATCTGCAGCGCAGCCTTCAGGTATTTGAGCAAACCAATCGTGCCAAATACTATAACGACCTGAGGGAGTTTATGTTTGAATCGTCAGTGGAGGACTTCTGTGAGATCTCGAAGTCAGACATCGTAGTCAGCACCATCCACAAGGCCAAAGGCCATGAGTTTGACCATGTCCTAATGCTCGTCACCCATCCCGAGCATCCTACCGACGAGAAACTGCGCCAATACTATGTGGGCATAACTCGTGCCAAGCATACGCTTGCCATCCACACCAATAGCAATATCTTCGACGCGCTGCATTCTGCCCAGCATCTCCATGATGCCCAAGGCTACGATGAGCCCAACGAAATAATGCTCCAACTCTCCCACAGGGATATTAACTTAGGCTTCTCCAAGCCTCACAAGAAGGCTATCCTTTCCCTGAGAAGTGGTATGCCATTAAGCTACCACGACCATTACTTCTACATCCCATCAACAAGTATAGACATAGCCCAGCTCTCCATCAAGATGACGGAGAAATTAGCCAAATGGGAGTCGAAAGGCTACAAGGTCACTGCCGCCCGAATCCGCTTCATCGTAGCATGGAAACCAAAGGAAGCACCAAGGGATGAGAAGGAATCCGCCATCGTGCTTGCAGATTTGGTGATGAAAAGAAGCAGATAAGCAAGCAAAAAAACTACCACCAAACGCTATCTATCCTTTCTTTTTATACACAAAAGTGTAATGCTTCAGTCATTCGCCTCGGAAATACACTTTTGTGTCAAAGGCTTTTTTCATTCATATTATACTTTTGCTGCAGAGAAATAAATGAAGCAAACAAAAAAGTAGCAATATGATGGGAAAAGTAATTTTTACCACGGCGTTGTGCCTTTCTGCCATGACACAGTTGATGGCGCAGAATATCACCGGTAAGGTAGTGGATACCAAGGGAGAACCTTTGGCGTTTGCCAATGTAGTATTATTGAATAGAACAGACTCGGCTTTCGTCAAGGGCGCAGTGAGTGGAGAGGATGGCAGCTTTGTCATCGACACTTCCTGCAACGGCGGAATCATCAAGGTGACATCTGTAGGCTACAAGACCGTCTGCAAGGATTGCGAGGGCGAGAATGTGGGCATTATCAAGATGGAAGAAGACAGCAAGATGCTCGGCGAAGTAGTCGTGAAATCATCCCTGCCTAAGACTGTCTTGAAGAATGGCGGAATGACAACAATCGTTGCCGGATCCGTACTTGAGAAGGCAGGAACAATGGAGCACCTGCTTGACCGCATACCTAAAGTGTCTGCCCAGAATGGCAGCATCGAGGTATTCGGTCGCGGTGAACCTGTTATCTATATCAATGGACGACAGATGAGAGACCGAAGCGAACTCGACCGTTTGCAGTCCGATAACATCAAGTCGGTGGAAGTCATCACTAACCCTGGTGCCCGTTACGCAGCCAGCACCAGGGCGGTCATCCGTATCACAACGAAGAAGATGCTGGGTGAGGGCTTCGGAGTTGATGCCTCAACCACTGGTGAATATGATGAGAAGAAAAACTTCGGTGGATTTGGCCAATTGAATATGAGCTATCGCAAGAATGGCTTAGAGCTGGGCGCATACGCCTTTGGAGCAAGACAATACCAGCCAGACAATAAAGACTTACAGCAGAAGACTTATCTTGACAAGACGTGGAACCAGAAAAGTGAGATAAGACAAGTAGGTATTATCGAAGCCATGAACTTTCGATTGGATGCCAGCTACCAGTTGGATGCCAACAACTCTATAGGTGCCAACTTTGGTTTTCTTAGAAATCCTAAGCAAACATGGAACGGCGATATGAGTTCTTCTATATTGCAAAACGGAGATTTGTCTGAAAGTTCTGATAGTCATGCTGATTTCTTTTGGCAGAAGAATAATCTTTCAAGCAATATTTACTATGTAGGAAAGATTGGTAAGCTCAGCATCGATTTCAATACAGATTGGCTATGGTCGAAGGAATACCAGAACGATGTTACCAAAGAGCAATACCAGGAAGTGGGGATGAATGCACAAAGCCAAACGGCTCATAGCTTGACTAACAAGAATTATCATTTGCTTGCTTCCAAGCTGGTTCTTTCTTATCCTCTGTTGGGCGGCGACTTATCTTTGGGTGGTGAATATTCAAATACCCATCGTACCTCAAAGTATCAAGTGGTGCCAACCAACTTGGTATCGGATGACGACAGCCGTATAACAGAAAGCATGACATCTTCATTCTTGACCTATTCAAGAGATTTCGGAAACGTAAGCATGGAGGCAGGACTGAGATACGAATACATCGACTTCAACTACTATGAATACGGCAAGTATATGCCAGGACAAAGCAAGTCGTATGGCAATTGGCTCCCATCGCTTAGCTTATCGATGCCTGTAGGCAAGGTACAGATGCAATTGAGCTATGCAGCCGACATTAATCGTCCTTCCTATCATAATTTGCGCAGTGGCATTCAGTATGACAACCGATACACGTATGAAACGGGAAATCCATTTCTGGTATCTCAGATAAGCAGAAATCTCAACTACGAGTTGGCTTACAAATGGTTGACATTCGACATGACCTACAGTCATACTTCACATCCAATTATGCCAACAGTGGAGACTTATAAGGATAATCCTGCAATAGGCTTGATGAAGCCAGTAAATGGGAATTCGTATAATGACGTAGCTGCATCCATCAACTTGCGCCCTTCGTTTGGCATCTGGTATCCTTCGTTTACCGCATCCGTTGACAAGCAATGGTTTGATATGGAGACGCACGATGGGAAATCGCTCAATAAGCCAATGGCTTCATTCCGTTTAGACAACACCCTCAACACCAAATTAGGAATGTTTACGTTGATGATGTCGTATATCACGAAAGGTCATGAGAAGAACCAGTATCTGTACAAGCCAATGTTTTGCACGAATATTTCCGCGTATAAGGCTTTCTTGAAAAACCGTTTGTCGTTTCAGCTCTTCATCTATGATTTGTTCGGGACAAACGATAGCCATATGATTGCTCATTTTGGCAAAATAAAGGAAATGGTGTATGATGGATTGTCAACTAGCAAAGTGTCGCTTACTGTACGGTATAAGTTCAACACTACGAGAAGCAAGTATAAGGGTACGGGTGCAGGAAAAAGTCAGAAGAACAGAATGTAATATGTCTATCTACGGCATCCAATAATGGTGTAACGACAATAAATCTCTCTTTAAATGAACAATCCAATAAAATTGTTGATTAGTGGTGCAGACATGGGAGGCTTGATAGCCTCCTGGGCCTTGCGCCATGACTTCCATGAAAGCTCTCGGCAGGAAGATAGATTTCACATCTATCGCATAGAAAAGGATACGCTGACGATGGAAGATGTGGATGCATGCCCCTTGTCTGGCATCCGATATGCGGTGAATGCAACCTTGCATAACAACGAAGCCTCTTTCGCTTTTGATGAGAAATGTAAGGAGCAGGGCATCACCGTTATCCATGCTGTCAATCTTGGCAAGGCTGCCTTTCTCGCTGTAGAGAAACCGAATGGCTATCCATTCAGCGAAGTAGTGAAAAAAGGTTCGGATGATTTCCGTTGCTCACTGGGCAAGTATATCTCGCAGTACGGTATGTTCTGGCAGATACCTGTGCCTTGGGTGGATGAAGCCATCAGGCATTATTCTGAGGAGTCTTTCCCGCAACTGGGCATCGGGGCATATATTGCCGCCGGTTATTGTGCCAACATTCTCGCGAACCTTGCGGAAGACAAGGAGGTGAAATACTTCCCCAAGTTCTATCTCTCGCCATTGTTGGAAGAGATATGATTGCGATTATATCATCTGATAGTTCGTGGCATGAAACAGCGCCTCGGCAATGTTCTTCACGCCCATCTTGGCGAAAAGGTTGCGCTTGCAAGCCTTTATAGTGTCAACCGATTTGCACAGTCGGTCGGCAATATCATTCATCGTATAACCTTGGGCAGACAATCTCAAAACATCTCTCTCAGTCTCGCTCAAGGTTATGCCTTCTTTCTTTTCCCACTTATGGCGCAATGTGGAATATTCAAAATAGCTACGCTCACCATTCTTCTGCATGATGATATGTCCCGGTTCATCGGTTGCTGCCAATGATACGGTGCAGAGGGCAAGCCAGATTCTTCCATCATCAGAAAGAAGTATCGGAGTTAGGTGATGATGAATCAATCGGCTATGTCTGCCATTGGTGAGATGAAAGTCGTACGAGATGGTATAGTCGAGGCGGTCGCCCACAGGCAATTCGTTGAAAAGGTCAAACCCTTTCTTGTTCACTTCGAGCAGCATCTGCAGGTCGGCATCCGGCACATGGTCGATATACATCTGATAACCAGCCTCCATCAACTGCTCCGGTTCCAATCCGCAGAGATAAGCGAGGTTGTCTGATGCATAGATGAAATCCTGATGAAAATAATCGATGATATAGACGCACTGGTAGGTGCTGCGGGCAAAAGCCTTTGCCGCATTCACCAATAGTTCTATCTTGTCATAATCTTCCTTGCTGATATGTCCCACCTTATTGGAATGGAGGAAGAAATCGTCTTTTACTTTATTCATAAGCTATACTGAATAGTATCCTTTCAGCTTGCAGGCGAGCCCCACATGCTCATTTGCCTGCAAAAGTACTGTATTTTCCGCAATTATGGCCCTACGACATGGTTTTTATTACACATCATTATATTCATGCTTTTTCCCATCATTATGCCGAAAAAGGAAAAAAGCAGCTACGATTTGTCGTAACTGCCTTGCTCAATGTGGACCAGCTAGGGCTTGAACCTAGGACCTCCAGATTATGAGTCTGTTGCTCTAACCAACTGAGCTACAAGTCCAATGAATCAAAAATGATTCGTGTGTGCAAAATTACAAAGTTTTTTTGAGATTTCCAAATGTATCGCAGATTTTTTAGAATACGAAACATTACTTTTGCTGCAGGCGCGTCTGATACACACGGAAAAGATAAAACCGCAAGACCCGAAAAGATAGGAAGCAGGTCGTCTGGGTATTGAAGGAAAAAGCCGCAAGCAAGGTATAGATCCTGCTTGCGGCTTGATGGTTATTACTCAGTTCCCTTTACCAAGGGAATAGTAGTCTTACTCGGCGGGAGTCGGCGTCTCCACAGAGGCCTCGTCCTGTTTCATTTCCTGGCTGGCGAAGTCGATGACGTTCTTGCGATTGGCAACGATGCGGTCATGCTCCTCCTGAGATCCAACGATGAGCTTCTGCCACTGTCTCAAGCCCGTACCAGCCGGGATGAGGTGTCCACAGATGACATTCTCCTTCATACCCTCAAGGAGGTCGGACTTACCACGGATAGCAGCCTCGTTGAGCACCTTCGTCGTCTCCTGGAAGGAAGCGGCACTCATGAAGCTCTTCGTACCAAGGGCAGCACGGGTGATACCCTGAAGAACCTGCGTGGCCGTAGCAGAGCGCGTGTCGCGGACCTGTACCTGACGGAGGTCACGACGCTTCAGCATACTGTTCTCGTCGCGCAACTTGCGCACGGTGATGATCTGGCCGACATAGAGCGATTCGGAGTCACCCTTGTCAGTGACCACCTTCTTACCCCAGATACGGTCGTTCTCAGCAGCAAAGTCGAGCTTGTCCACCAAATCCAACTCCAGGAAGGTGGTGTCGCCCGGATCGTTGATCTGTACCTTGCGCATCATCTGACGAACGATGATCTCGAAGTGCTTGTCATTGATCTTCACACCCTGCAGACGGTACACATCCTGTACCTCGTTGACGATATACTCCTGGACAGCCGTGAGACCCTTGATGGCAAGGATATCAGCCGACGTGATGACACCGTCAGAGAGTGGCGTGCCAGCACGCACAGCATCATGCTCCTGGACAAGGATCTGCTTGGAAAGGCTGACGAGGTACTTGCGCTGCTCGCCCGTCTTCGACGTGACGATAATCTCGCGATTACCACGCTTCACCTTGCCCAACTCGACCTCGCCATCGATTTCGCTGACGACAGCAGGGTTGGACGGGTTGCGAGCCTCGAAAAGCTCCGTGACACGAGGCAGACCACCAGTGATATCACCAGCACCACCCACAGAACGCGGAATCTTGACCAACGTCTGACCCGTGGTGATGAGCGTACCCTCGGTGAGGGTCGTCTCCAAGTGACCACCCACAGGGAGGTTGTAAGATCCCAGGATATCGTTGGCGGCATAGTGACCATCGGCCTGCTTCTCAGCGTCCTCAGCCACAATATCGACCGTCGGTATGCGGTTCTTGTCCTTAGACTCGGTGATGATGCGCTCCATAAGACCCGTAGCTTCATCGGTCTCGGTACGGTAGGTGATGCCATCAACAACATCGCGCAGATGGATCTTACCCTTATACTCGCTGACGATGACCGCGTTGAACGGATCCCACATACAGATCAAATCGCCCTTCTTCACCTTGTCGCTCTGCTTGAAGTAGAGCGTGGCACCATAGGGGACATTCTCCGTCGAGAGCACGATATTCGTATTGACATCGACAAAGCGCACCTCGCTCAGACGGCTGACGACCATGCGGCAAGCCTTCTCCTCATCATCAACAAAGGGAACGGTACGCAACTCGTCAAACTCCAGCTTGCAATCGTTCTTGGCTACAATCTTCGCATTGGCAGCGGCGTTACCAGCCACACCACCGGCGTGGAATGTACGGAGCGTAAGCTGGGTACCCGGCTCACCAATAGCCTGGGCGGCAATCACACCGACAGCCTCGCCCAACTGCACCATACGGGCGGTAGCAAGGTTGCGGCCATAACACTTCATGCAGACACCCTTCTGGCTCTCACAAGTGAGCACTGAGCGGATCTCGACCATCTCAATGGGAGATTCCTCGATAGCGCGCGCCTTGTCCTCTGTGATCTCCTCGCCAGCAGCCACGATGACCTCGTTGGTACTGGGATGAATCACGTCGTGGACGGAGACACGGCCCAGGATGCGCTCGGAGAGAGAAGAGATGACCTCATCACCGTTCTTCAAAGCACGACACTCTAGACCACGCAATGTGCCACAGTCCTCCTCGGTGATGATCACGTCGTGAGAGACATCGACCAGACGACGGGTGAGGTATCCAGCATCGGCTGTCTTCATAGCCGTATCAGCCAGACCCTTACGGGCACCATGGGATGCGATGAAGTATTCGAGCACGCTCATACCCTCCTTGAAGTTGGAGAGGATAGGATTCTCGATAATCTGTGCGCCCTCGGCACCAGCCTTCTGCGGCTTGGCCATCAGACCACGCATACCAGCGAGCTGGGCAATCTGGTCGGCAGAACCACGGGCTCCGGAGTCGAGCATCATATAGACGGCATTGAATCCCTGGTCAGCCTCGGTCATGTGCTTCATCACAGACTGCTTGAGGTTGTTGTTGACGTGAGTCCAAGCATCAATCACCTGGTTGTAGCGCTCCTTGTCGGTGATGAAACCCATACCGTAGTTGGCACGCACCTGATCGACCTCATCCTGACCCTTCTGCACGATCGCTTCCTTCTCATCAGGCACGATAATGTCGTCGAGGTTGAAGGAGAGACCCGCGAGGTAAGCCATACGATAACCGAGGTTCTTGATACCATCAAGGAACTCGCAGGCACGGGCCATACCGACAGCTTTGATAACGTCGGCAATCAAGCCGCGGAGACTCTTCTTGGAGATGATACCATTGAAATAGCCGATCTCATCCGGCACGATCTGGTTGACGATGATACGACCCACGGAGGTCTCTACCATGCGGTCGGTGAGCACACCATCGACAAGGTCCTTCACGCGGACGTTGACCTTGGCATGGAGATCGCACTTGCCCTCGTTACGGGCAATGAGGGCCTCCTCAGGACCATAGAAGGTGAGTCCTTCGCCGAGTGCACCCGGACGCAGTTTCGTGATATAATAGAGACCGAGCACCATATCCTGCGAAGGCACGGTGATAGGAGCACCATTGGCCGGATTGAGGATGTTGTGGCTCTGGAGCATCAACATCTGTGCCTCCAGGACAGCCTCGTTGCTCAAAGGCAAGTGGACGGCCATCTGGTCGCCATCGAAGTCAGCATTGAAAGCCGTACAAGCCAGCGGGTGGAGCTGGATAGCCTTACCCTCGATGAGCTTCGGCTGGAAAGCCTGGATACCAAGACGGTGGAGCGTCGGTGCACGGTTGAGGAGCACAGGGTGGCCCTTCATCACGTTCTCGAGGATATCCCAGATGACAGACTCGCGGCGATCCACAATCTTCTTCGCGCTCTTCACCGTCTTGACGATTCCGCGCTCAATGAGCTTGCGGATGATAAACGGCTTGTAGAGCTCGGCAGCCATCAGGGTCGGCAGACCACACTCTCCCATCTTCAACTCTGGACCGACGACGATCACCGAACGGGCAGAATAGTCCACACGCTTACCGAGCAAGTTCTGACGGAAACGGCCCTGCTTACCCTTCAGCGAGTCGGAAAGCGACTTCAGCGGACGGTTGCTCTCACTCTTGACGGCAGACGACTTACGGGAGTTGTCAAACAAGGAGTCAACAGCCTCCTGCAGCATACGCTTCTCGTTGCGGAGGATCACCTCAGGGGCCTTGATCTCCATCAGTCGCTTCAAGCGGTTGTTGCGGATGATGACACGACGATAGAGGTCGTTGAGGTCGGAAGTGGCAAAACGACCACCATCAAGGGGAACAAGCGGGCGCAGGTCGGGAGGCGTGACAGGGACGATCTTCATGATCATCCACTCCGGACGGTTGATGCCCTTGGACTGATTGAAAGCATTGACAACCTGCAGACGCTTCAAGGCCTCCGTCTTGCGCTGCTGGCTAGAGTCGTTGGCAGCACGCTCACGCAACTCACCAGCAAGGAGGTCAAGACCCGTCACACCATTGACATCCTCACGAGACAGCTCGCAGAGGAGATCGTAGATAGCCTCCGCACCCATCTTGGCGATAAACTTCTTGGGGTCATCGTCGGGCAGGAGCTCATTGGTCTCGGGCAACTTGTTGTCAACTATATTGATGTACTCATCCTCGCTGAGCAAGTCGAGTTTCGTGGAACCGTTAAGCGGTTCGTCGTTGGCATCTTTCATGCCCTCGACCACACCCGGCTGGATGACGATATACTTCTCGTAGTAGATGACCTGCTCCAGTTTTTTGGTAGGCAGACCCAACAGATAACCGATCTTGTTGGGAAGGCTGCGGAAATACCAAATATGGGCTACGGGCACGACCAACTCAATATGGCCGGCGCGCTCACGACGCACCTTCTTCTCCGTCACCTCGACACCACAACGGTCGCAGACGATTCCTTTATAACGGATACGCTTGTACTTGCCACAGGCACACTCATAGTCCTTCGTCGGACCGAAGATGCGCTCGCAGAACAGACCGTCGCGCTCGGGCTTATATGTACGGTAGTTGATGGTCTCCGGCTTCGTCACCTCACCATAGGAGTTTTCCAAAATCTCCTCAGGAGAAGCGAGGCCGATGGTAATCTTCGAGAAATTACTCTTAACTTTATTGTCTCTTTTAAAAGCCATGTTCTACTTTCTGTATTTGGGGTGTACTTTAATCCAGTTTGATGCTCAGTCCAAGGCCGCGAAGCTCATGGAGCAGGACGTTGAGCGACTCGGGGATACCCGGCGTAGGCATCGGGTCGCCCTTGACGATGGCCTCATAGGCCTTGGAACGTCCCACGACGTCATCAGACTTGACGGTAAGAATCTCTTGCAGCACATGGGATGCACCAAAGGCCTCGATGGCCCAGACCTCCATCTCTCCGAAGCGCTGTCCACCAAATTGAGCCTTACCACCGAGCGGCTGCTGGGTAATCATACTGTACGGACCAATGGAGCGGGCGTGCATCTTGTCCTCGACCATGTGGCCGAGCTTCAAGAAGTAAGTGATGCCCACCGTGGCCGGCTGGTCGAAGCGCTCACCCGTCTCGCCATCGTAGATATAGGTGGAGCAGAGGTTGGGGAGCCCGGCCTTGTCGGTCCACTCCTTCAAGTCCTCCAGCTTGGCACCGTCGAAGATCGGGGTGGCAAACTTCACGCCCAGACGCTTTCCTGCGGCACCGAGAATAGCCTCGAAAATCTGTCCGAGATTCATACGCGAAGGCACACCCATCGGGTTGAGCACCAAGTCCACGGGACGACCATCCTCGAGGAACGGCATGTCCTCCATGCGCACGACCTTGGAGACGATACCCTTATTACCGTGACGACCGGCGAGCTTGTCACCGACCTGGATCTTACGCTTCTTGGCAATATATACCTTGGCGGTCTGGAACACACCTGAGGGCAGCTCGTCGCCAATGGTGATGGCAAACTTGCGACGCTTCATCTCTGCGTCGAGTTGCTTGTACTTACGGATATAGTTCATGATGAGGCGCTGGATGAGCGAGTTGGTGTGCTCATCGTCCGTCCATCCGCTACTCTGGATGCCTTCATAGTCGAGGTTCTTCAGCGCAGCCATCGTAAACTTGTTGCCCTTGGTGATGATCTCGGCATTGGAGTAGTCCTTTACGCCCTGGCTAACCATGTCCTCGGTCAGCTCCAGCAACTTCTCCACGAGAATATCCTTCAGGTCCTCGTTCTTGGCCTCATACTCCTCATCGATCTTCAGCAGCGTCTGGCGATCCAGCCGCTTGCTCTCTGTCGTCTTAGTTGCACGAGAGAAGAGTTTCTTGTCGATGACGACACCACTGAGCGACGGATTGGCTTTCAATGAAGTATCCTTGACATCACCGGCCTTGTCGCCAAAGATGGCGCGGAGCAACTTCTCCTCCGGCGACGGGTCGCTCTCGCCCTTCGGGGAGATCTTACCGATCATGATGTCACCTGGCTCCACACGAGCACCGACGCGGATCACACCATTCTCATCGAGGTCCTTGGTAGCCTCCTCGCTGACATTGGGGATATCATTGGTAAACTCCTCCACACCGCGCTTCGTGTCGCGGACTTCCAGAGAATACTCATCGACATGGACAGAGGTGAGCACGTCGTCGCGCACCATACGTTCTGAGATAACGACGGCATCCTCGTAGTTGTAACCCTTCCAAGGCATGTAGGCGACCAGGAGGTTACGACCCAATGCGAGCTCACCATTCTCAGTGGCGTAGCCCTCGGTGAGGATGTCTCCCTTCTTCACGCGCTGTCCCTTGTTGCAGATAGGACGAAGGTCGATGACCATGTTCTGGTTCGTGCGGCGGAACTTCGGAATGCGGTACTCCTTCAGAGCCGGTTCGAAGCTGACGAACTCATCATCCTCGGAGCGGTCGTAGAGGATACGAATGGTCGTGGCATCGACATACTCGATGACACCCTCGCCCTCAGCGGTGATCATCGTGCGAGAATCTTCGCAGACCTGCTTCTCCAGACCAGTACCGACAATCGGCGCATCGTTGTGCAGCAATGGCACGGCCTGGCGCATCATGTTACATCCCATCAGTGCACGGTGACCGTCATCATGCTCCAAGAAGGGGATAAGACCTGCCGAGACAGAAGCGATCTGCTGCGGAGCAACGTCCATGAGTGACACCTGATCAGGCGTGACGACAGGATAGTCGGCATCCTGACGACACTTCACGTAGTCGCGGATGAAACTGCCATCCTCCTTGAGCGGGGCATTGCCCTGACCGATGATTTTCTCCTCCTCCTCCTCAGCGGTGAGATAGACCACGTGGTCGTTGTCCATATCAACCTTGCTATCGACAACGCTGCGATACGGCGTGACGATGAAGCCCAGGTCGTTGATCTTGGCATAGAGACAGAGCGAGGAAATCAGACCGATGTTCGGGCCTTCAGGAGACTCGATTGGGCAAAGGCGACCATAGTGGGTATAGTGAACGTCACGGACCTCGAAACCTGCACGCTCACGGGAGAGACCGCCAGGACCCAGTGCGGAGAGACGGCGCTTGTGCGTCACCTCGGCAAGGGGGTTCGTCTGGTCCATAAACTGGCTCAGCGGATTCGTACCGAAGAACGAGTTGATGACAGAAGAGATGGTCTTGGCGTTGATGAGGTCCGTCGGCTGGAACACCTCATTGTCGCGAACGTTCATGCGCTCACGGATGGTACGGGCCATACGAGCCAAACCGATAGAGAACTGGTTGGCAAGTTGCTCTCCCACCGTACGGACACGGCGGTTGGAAAGGTGGTCGATATCATCCACGGTCGCATTGGAGTTGATCAACTTGATGAGATACTTGATGATCTCAATAATATCCTCCTTCGTCAGGACGCGGACATCTGAATCGGTGGTCAGGCCAAGCTTCTTGTTGATACGATAGCGGCCTACCTCGCCCAAGTCATAACGCTTGTCAGAGAAGAAAAGGTTCTGGAATACCTCACGCGCACTGGCATCGTCGGCAGCATCGGCATTGCGAAGCTGACGATAGATGTAGTTGACGGCCTCGATCTCAGAGTGGCTCGGGTCCTTCTGCAAGGTATTGAAGATGATGGAATACTTATTGGCCATCTCCTCGTCCTTATGAAGCAGGATGGAAGACACACCACTCTCGAGAATGGCGTCAATATTGTCGGCAGTCAACTCAGTCTCACGTTCGACAACGATCTCGTTGCGCTCGATGGAAACAACCTCACCCGTATCCTCGTCAGCGAAATCCTCATTCCACGTCTTCATGACATTACCAGCCAACTTGCGGCCAATGGCATCCTTCAAATTCATCTTAGTGACCTTCACGTCCTCGCAGAGGTCGAAGATCTGGAGAATGTCCTTATCAGTCTCATAACCGATAGCGCGAAGCATCGTCGTGACGGGCAACTTCTTCTTACGGTCGATGTAAGCAAACATCACGTTGTTGATATCCGTAGAGAACTCGATCCAAGAACCCTTGAGAGGAATGATACGTGCGCTATAAAGCATCGTACCATTGGCATGCTGGCCCTGGCCGAAGAACACACCCGGTGAACGATGGAGCTGGGAGACGACCACACGCTCGGCACCATTGATGACAAACGTACCGTTGGCCGTCATATAGGGAATCGTACCCAGGAATACATCCTGGATAAAAGTGCCAAAGTCCTCGTGATCGGGATCCGTACAATAAAGTTTCATTTTGGCCTTCAAGGGCACACTATAGGTAAGTCCCCTCTCCAGGCACTCAGCGATGGTATAACGCGGTGGGTCTATGAAATAATCGAGAAACTCAAGGACGAAGTTGTTGCGCGTGTCCGTGATAGGGAAGTTTTCCGCGAACACCTTATAAAGTCCATCATTCTTACGCTCCTCGGGCGGTGTGTCCAGTTGCAAGAAGTCTGAGAACGACTTCAGCTGCACGTCAAGGAAATCGGGGTAAGGATAGGGATTCTTGACAGAGGCAAAGTTGACACGATTATTGATGATCTTTGTTGCCATATAATGTTTGAAATCTTATTGAATACGTCACAAGGACAATGATTGAGCAGACGCCCAAAAATATAGAAAGACATAAAATGGTTAGGACTCACCGACTGGGCAAATCCTAACCATTATAGCTTTTTCCAGAAAATCTGGAAATGAATTAGCAAATATTACTTGAGCTCAACCTTTGCGCCCTCAGCCTCGATAGCCTTCTTCAGGTTCTCAGCCTCGTCCTTTGACAAGCCCTCCTTCAGGGTAGAAGGAGCACCGTCAACGAGATCCTTAGCCTCCTTCAGGCCAAGACCACAAGCCTCCTTAACGGCCTTGACGACCTTCAGCTTGTTAGCGCCGACCTCGGCGAGAACTACGTTGAACTCAGACTTCTCCTCCTCAGCGGGAGCAGCACCAGCGGCGGCGGGACCAGCAACAGCAACAGCTGCAGCAGCCGGCTCAATTCCGTACTCGTCCTTCAGGACAGTTGCCAACTCGTTTACTTCTTTCACAGTGAGGTTTACCAACTCCTCTGCAATAGCTTTGATATCTGCCATTTTATTTTAATTTTTATTTTTTCTTAATTTATGAAAATGTTTTGACTTTAAATCGGTCTTTTCTTGTGATTAAAACCGTGATTACTCAGGACGCTCGCCTAAAGTCTTCAGCACACCATGGATAGTGTTTGCGCCTGATTGGAGAGCAGAGACAACGTTCTTTGCCGGAGACTGCAGCAGAGCCACAACATCGGCGATAAGCTCGTTCTTGCTCTTGAGAGCTGCCAGCTCATCGAGTTTGTCAGCACCTACGAAGATGCTCTCCTCGGCGTAAGCAGCCTTCAATGCAGGGATACCCTGCTTCGTGTAGTCCTTCAGCAGCTTAGCTGGCGTATTGGCAACTTCCGAGAAAAGGACAGCCGTATTGCCAGTAAGTGCAGAATAGAGACCTTCGTAATCAACCTCTGATGCCTCGAAAGCCTTGTGGAGAAGCGTGTTCTTCACAACGACCATCTTGATCTCGCTCTTGAAGCACTTGCGACGAAGATTGCTCGTGTCCTCAGCATTCAGACCCGTCACATCGACGAGGTAGAAATGAGGATACTGCTTCAGCTTCTCGCCAAGCTCGGTGATGATAGTATCTTTTACTTCTTTCTTCATTGTTTCTTGCTTTTAGCGTTACTCTGCCTGCTTCGTGTCGATTCTGACACCCGGGCTCATGGTGGAAGACATAAAGATACTCTTGATGTAAGTGCCCTTTGCAGCAGCCGGCTTCAGCTTGACAACCGTTGAGAGGAACTCACGAGCGTTGCCAGCGATCTGATCTGCAGACATGCTTGCCTTACCGATGGAAGTATGAATGATACCAGCCTTATCGACCTTGAAATCAATCTTACCCTGCTTGACCTCCTTGACGGCGGTAGCAACATCCATGGTAACAGTACCACTCTTGGGGTTAGGCATCAAACCACGGGGACCGAGGACGCGGCCCAAAGGACCAACCTTACCCATGCAGGAAGGCATCGTGATGATCACATCGACATCCGTCCATCCACCCTTGATCTTCTCAATATACTCATCGAGACCTACATAATCAGCACCAGCCTCCTTTGCAGCTGCCTCCTGATCGGGGGTGCAAAGACAAAGCACGCGCGTCACCTTTCCAGTACCATAGGGAAGCGAAACTACACCGCGTACCATCTGGTTGGCCTTGCGAGGATCTACGCCGAGACGTACATCAATGTCGAGGGAAGCATCAAACTTGACCTTGGTCATATCCTTGATCAGCTGAGCTGCCTCGTCCAAAGTGTATGCCTTCCCTGCTTCAATCTTGTCGGCCACTGATTTTTGATACTTTGTCAGTTTACTCATCTTAATTGAAGTTTATTATTTATTCTCCAGGGAAGTCCCCTTTTACAGTGATACCCATACTGCGAGCAGTACCAGCAATCAGACGCATAGCTGACTCGATGGTAAAGCAATTCAGGTCGGGCATCTTATCCTCAGCAATGGCGCGAACCTGTTCCCAGGTCACGCTCGCAACCTTCTTGCGGTTAGGCTCGCCGCTACCCTTCTTGCCTTTGGCGGCTTCGAGCAACTGCACAGCTGCGGGAGGCGTCTTGATGACAAAGCTGAAAGACTTATCCGTGTAGTAAGTGATTACGACAGGAAGTACCTTACCAGCCATGTTCTGGGTGCGGGCATTGAACTCCTTGCAAAATCCCATGATATTGATACCCTTGGAACCCAAAGCAGGACCAACGGGGGGAGAAGGATTCGCTGCACCACCTTTAATCTGTAATTTGATTAATCCAGCAACTTCTTTAGCCATTTCTTCTTGTGAATATTAAATGATTCAATATGGAAAGAGAGAACAACATCCGTAACAATGCTTATTCTTCTTTCGCCACTTGCATAAAACTAAGTTCCAAAGGATTCTGACGTCCGAATATCATGACCATTACCTTCAGTTTACGCTTCTCAGCATTCACCTCTTCGATGATGCCGTGGAAACCACTGAACGGTCCATCAGTCACCTTTACACTCTCACCCACCTCGTACGGCATCTCTGTAGCCTCTTGGACCTCAGACTCCTCGACAGTGCCAAGAAGTCTATTGAGTTCTGCCTTGCGAACGGGAGAAGGGTGCTCAGTTCCACCAAGGAAACCAAGAACATTAGGCATAAACCTCAAAGCTGCAGCTACTTCGCGAGTAAGATTGGCTTCAACAAGGACATAACCAGGGAGACTCATTCTCTCGGTCACATACCGCTTACCATCTCTCACGGTAGCATGCTTCTCCATAGGTATCAATACCTGTGACACATGTTCTGCCAGCTTTGCGTTATGTCCCAATTCAGCATCGATGTATTCTTTCACCTTTGCCTCCTTGCCACTGATAGCGCGAAGCACATACCATTTCATTTCTGTTCCAGCCATCTCTTTGATGAAACTTTATCCAGGATAGACGAACTTCATAACAGTCTCGGACACAAAATCCATGGCCCACACAACCAACGCAATGACAAGGGAAGCAGATAAAACTATCATTGCACTGTGCGTAAGCTGGGCCCGACTTGGCCAAGTAGTCTTATGCGCAAGTTCATCGTAACAAGCCTTGCAGGAATTTACTATTGTTTGAAATACCTTAGACATAGTTTTATTCGTTAGCACGGGTTGGAGGGCTCGAACCCCCGACACCTGGTTTTGGAGACCAGTGCTCTACCAACTGAGCTAAACCCGTAGAAATTCCCCACCCCGAAGAGCGGGGAATTATTATCTGTTGAAGATTTACTTCACGTCGTCAAGGATTGAAGTGATCTGACCTGAGCCGACCGTGCGACCACCCTCGCGGATAGCGAAACGGAGACCCTCGTTCAGAGCGACCTTGTAGATGAGCTCAACCTCGATCTCAACGTTGTCACCAGGCATCACCATGTCAACACCCTCGGGGAGCTTGATCTCACCCGTGCAGTCCATCGTGCGGAGATAGAACTGAGGACGATACTTGTTACCGAACGGAGTGTGACGGCCACCCTCTTCCTTCTTCAAAACGTAGATGGAAGCCTTGAAGTGATCGTGCGGAGTGATAGCACCCGGGTGAACAACCACCATACCACGCTTCACCTCGTTCTTATCGATACCACGGAGGAGCAGACCGACGTTGTCACCAGCCTCACCCTCGGGCAGAGTCTTGCGGAACATCTCGACACCCGTGATGACAGACTTCTTGTCCTCACCAAGACCGAGCAGCTGAACCTCATCACCGATGTGGCACTTACCAGTCTCGATACGACCCGTAGCAACAGTACCACGACCCGTGATAGAGAACACATCCTCGACCGGCATCAAGAAGGGCTTATCGACCTCGCGCATCGGCTCCTCGATCCACTCATCGACAGTATCCATCAGCTCGACAACCTTGTCAACCCACTTGTCAACACCATTGAGAGCACCGAGTGCAGAGCCACGAATAATAGGAGTATCCTCCTCATAACCGTACTGCTCGAGGATCTCACGAACCTCCATCTCAACGAGGTCAAGCATCTCCTCATCATCAACGAGGTCACACTTGTTCAGGAAAACGACCAAGCGCGGCACGTTTACCTGGCGAGCCAACAGCACGTGCTCACGTGTCTGGGGCATAGGACCGTCGGTAGCGGCAACAACGAGGATAGCACCGTCCATCTGAGCAGCACCAGTAACCATGTTCTTCACATAGTCGGCGTGACCCGGGCAGTCTACGTGTGCGTAGTGACGCTTGTTGGTCTCATACTCGATATGTGCGGAGTTAATGGTGATACCACGCTCTTTCTCCTCAGGAGCGTTATCAATCTGATCGAAAGACTTAACATCCTCACCGGTGCCCAAGCGCTCGTGGAGCACGAGGGAGATGGCGGCGGTCAGCGTAGTCTTGCCGTGGTCAACGTGACCAATCGTACCAATGTTTACGTGCGGTTTGGTGCGCACGAATTCTGCTTTAGCCATAGCTTTCCTTTATTTTATTTAAATGAATAATCTTTTGTGCTTTTATCTGCTTCACACACAATCGCCAAAAGAGCTGTAACTGAGAGTTGAACTCAGGACCTCTTCCTTACCAAGGAAGTGCTCTACCACTGAGCTATTACAGCATTTCTGACTCAAAAGAGCGGAAAACGGGGCTCAAACCCGCGACCCCCAGCTTGGAAGGCTAGTGCTCTATCAACTGAGCTATTTCCGCGTTTTGTGTGGGTGGTGATGGATTCGAACCACCGAAGCTAGAAGCAGCAGATTTACAGTCTGCCCCATTTGGCCACTCTGGAAACCACCCAAACCGAAGAAATCTTTGCAGCCGCTTGACCGTTCAGACTATCTGTCGGAAAACGGCTGCAAAGATACGGCTATTTTTTGATACCTCCAAATTTTAAAGGAACTTTTTTATAGATTTCTTTGTTTTTCCTTGAACTTGGTGAGTTGAACCTTCATTGCGTCCAGACACAGATCCACACCTTCCTCAAACGTGTCGCACGTTTTCTCCACGAAAAGTGTACTGCCTGGTGCAGTTACCGTCAGACTGGTCGTCTTGTTCAATGCGGCAGCAGGTTTCTCCACCTTCAATTGCACCTCTACTTTCTGAATGTCTTCGTAAGACTTCTGCAGTTTCTCTACTTTCTTGTTGATGAATTCCTGCAGTTTTTCGGTAGCGTCGAAATGTATCGACTTGATTCTGATCTCCATAGTTACCTCCATTTTAAAGGTGTTCGTAATTCAAGCCCTGGGATGGGCTTCGTTATATGCTCTCTTCAATTGCTCAAAGGTCGTATGCGTATAAATCTCCGTTGTGGCTAGAGACGCATGACCGAGCAACTTTTTTACGCTTTCCAGTCCTGCCCCATGATTGAGCATCGAGGTTGCGAAGGTGTGCCGAAGCACATGGGGCGAACGCTTGCCAAGCATGGGAATGTTACCCAAAGCCACCTTGACTCGCTTTTCGACCTGCGAGCGGTTGATACGCACTCCCTTCTTCTGAAGGAAGAAGGCCTCCGACTGCTTATGAGCAATCTCAGCATCGCGTTTGGCGCGATAGATCGTCACCGCTCTCGCCACCTCTTCTCCGAAAGGTATCACACGCTGCTTGCGACGTTTTCCCGTCACCTTCAGTTCACCGTTGATAAGACTGACGTCTTTGTCATCGAGTCCCACCAGTTCGGCCAACCGAATGCCCGTCTCATAGAATACGATGAGTATCGTACGTGTAAGACAACTGTCATAGTCGTCTCCCCACTTGATCGGGTCAAGCAACTTGTCCATCTCCTTATCGCGGACAAAGTTTGGCAAGGGGCGCTGCTTCTTTGGACCCTGAATCATGCTGACAGGATCGGCTTCTACCAGTCCACGTCGTAAAGCCCAGCGGTAGAAGGCTCTAACCGCACTGAGCTTAAGATTGACAGTGGAAGGGCTCTCGCCCGCATCCATCAGTTGTCCTATCCAGCCGCGCAGAATGTCGGAATCGATGGTAAGCCAACTAAGTGGCTCCTCCAGCGTCTCAAAGTAGTCTTTAAGGCTTCGCAACGCCCGTCCATAGTTGTCCACCGTGGACTGAGAATAATTGCGTTCCAGCCTCAGATACTCCAGAAATTCTTCCTTCATCATCGCGCCACGCCCTTTCTAAGCTAATT